>SMVA01029037.1_pt1 | contig 48489 bp, 41 predicted proteins | sample 2456451 | NCBI WGS metagenome assembly SMVA01 (sample SAMN11095933, study PRJNA526329) | marine sediment metagenome | biome: Marine sediment; feature: Surficial sediment; material: Deep marine sediment; isolation source: Hadal surficial sediment | place: Pacific Ocean | collected 2014-05 | depth...
CCGTCGCTTACAAGGAGCGTACTAGGCTATTACAGTTGACTTACACATCAGCAGTGATGGCTTCCTAGATGGCATCCCCGGTATCTGCCTGAGTGCTTTTAGGAGCAGACCCGTACCCCACATCCCAAGCACTACTACTGCAAGCACAGAGAGCGGCTGGTCAATACCTGAAGGGCCCCGTTCTTCGGTCCACGATGTCAGCGAATTTCTGACTATCGTTCGGCCCAACGGGCCTTGTATTGCAGGGGCGACAGGTCGTTGAGAGACCTTATTGGATCAGTGTATGGCGCGGCTGACAGGATTCGAACCTGTGACCCCTGGTTTCGTAGACCAGTGCTCTATCCAGCTGAGCTACAGCCGCTCAGATCCCGTATCCATCACGCTTTTCGTTCGACGCCAGCAGTACCCGGTGCGGCGAGCACCCACCGTCAGTGCCTTCGGCGGAGTTGCGTATTGTACTGTATCGCGCCAGGCGGGCTAGAACAGTGACAGCGCGGCGTGACCCCCCACGTATGCCTGCAGATACTCTTTGTAGCACTCGGTCACGCGGCGCGTCTGCGGACCGCCCCCTTCCGGAAACTCGAGTTGTTTGCCGTCCAGGAGTCGCAGACCGATCACCGGCATCACTTCACGCGTGGCGCTGGTGATGAAGCACTCGGTCGCTCTAACCAGTTCGTCCACCGTGACATCTCTCTCCTCAGTTGCCACGTCCCGCTCCCGGCAAGCTTCAAGCACGGCGGTCTTGGTCAACCCCCGCAGGTTGCCCGCCGTCTCCGCGGGCGTGACGATCTTGTCATCGATCACGAAGAAGACATTGCTGTTGGACGACTCCGTGACCAAGCCCGCGTCATTCAACATGACACAGTCGTCCGCACCCAGCGCACGAGCCTGGATGATGCCCAGAATGTTGTTCAGATAATTTCCACCCTTGATATTCGGATTCAGCGCACTGATCGAGTTTCTCAGGACCTCGGGAATTGCCAGCCGCACCCCCTGACTGTAGAGCTCCTCGCGCCAGTGATGCAGCTCCTTGACGATAATCACATAACGAGCCGTTAGTGCCGGGCTGGGAAACAGGTCCACCGCTCCCTCGCCACGGGTCATGGTGTAACGCACATAGACGTCCCGACCACACTCGGCCGCATTGGTCATCAGCACCGTTTGTTGAATCTCTCGCGTCATCTGTTCCTGTGTCAGCCCTAGCTGCATGCGGATCAAGCTGGCGGAGTTCTCGAAGCGCGCCCAGTGTTCGTCGTAGAAGAGCGGCACGCCGCCATAGGTCCGGAAGACCTCGTAAATGGAATCGCCGTAGAGAAAGCCGCGATCCATGACCGGGATGTGTGCGTCGGCGGTGCGGGAAATTACACCGTCGACGTTCGCCATGCCTTCAAATATTTTCACAAGTTTCTTCCGGGGCCGACCCCCCAGAGGTTACGCGAAGGGCAGACCGGGGGCTAGGCGGAAACCGGTAGGCTGACCTTGATGACTTCGGTGTCGGCGAGAGCGCACTCGACCCGATAGGCGCCTACACCGATCGGTACGATCGCTGACTCTCCCCGATCGAGATCGCCGATCGGCAACCCTTCCGTGGTCAGGAATCGAGCCCGGCCATGAATCGCGTGTAGACAGTGCGGTGGTTCTGCGGGAACCTCCACGGGACTCGAAGGCTGCGGGCGCAGGTGCTCGATCCGAAAAGACGCCGTGTCGACGGAGCACAGCACGCCGGTGCGCCCTGCGACGGGCGTGGGAACGACGAGATAGTCATCGGCATCGGTCCCGATCAGATTCAACGCATCGATCGCAGCATCAACGTCGACGTCTCGAATCGGGAAGCGCACGTTGTCCCAGGCACGAAAGGTCGGGCCTGGCCGCCGAATCTCTAGAAGCAGAATTTCCTTTCCTTCGGGATTGCCCAGCGCGTGCACCTCCGCAGAGGGACTGCGACCCGTCTCCGCCACGATTCGCGCCGGATTCGCGTTGTAGATGACCTGCCCAGCGCTCACCGGTATCGCGTGCATCGAATCCAGGACGCGCCAGTACAAGCTCTTCAACGCTTCCAATAGCCGCGAAATCTCGTCCCGATGCGGGTCCGCCCCCGGCAGGGACGACGCAATCTCCTCGATGCCGACATCGCGTCGCGCTAGCCACGGGGCGACGAGCGCCTGAAGCTCGCCCGGGTCCTGGGCTTCCCCGAGCAAGGACAGTATGGTCTGTTGTTGTCGACGCCCTTCGTTGAGTTCTCTCTTGAAGCGCTCGGGGTCCATATCCTCGCGAAATCCCAGCCGGATCGTAGCCTCCGGCTCCGCTTCGATAACGATATAGGCCTCGGTATGCCCCTCCGGGTGCCCCTGCACCGACAGAAGTTCTTTAATATTCAATATCTTAGGAAGGAGTGGCACACAGGGGCCGAAACGTTCGGCGAATTCGCTACCCAACACTTCCTCCGCACAACCCGCGAGCAGTCTCGACAGAGTGATTTCTGATTCATCGTCAAAACGCAGGCGGCTAGGGAATTGGCGGGCTTCGGAGTCGCCATCGTAGGCGGCTATCTCGAACGCCTCCCCCAGACCCATACCGGTTGTGACGCGTTGATCCGGTAGCGGCGCGAGCCGTTTGAACTCCCGGATGCGGGTACCGCCCCAGGGCCGCTCTACGAAGTTGTTTTTGACGGGAATCAGGAGCCTCGAGGCCACGCGGGCCACAGCGTCGCGATCCCCGTCGAGCAGAGCCTGCGCCTCAGTGCGAGTCGACCGCAACCCTTTGTCCTTTGTGGGAAAACCGCATAATTATGCCATGGGCCGTACGCAAAACGTGACCCCGTACCAGGTCCGCCCTAGCCAATGCGGGTAGCATCTTCGGCACTGCAGTGGACGAAACTCGATACCCGAATCCATGTCGAACTCCCGTGAAGTGGCCAAAGAAGCTCTCGGCCTGCTCCAGAGCGCGCTGGAGGAGTCCGAAGCCCGTGTCGCCGAGCTGAGCGCGGAATTACGGCGCAAGCGGCCGACCAAGCGCGGGCTGGAGAAGAGGCTTGAAGTCCTCCAACACAAGTTGGAGAAGTCGGAAGAGGACCGCGACCACTGGAAAACCGAATCAGGCCACCTCGAAGACCTGGTGGAGAACGCCGATGCCAAAGTCACCCAGCTGAAAGCGAAGCTGGATGTCGCGGAATCTGGCCCGGACAAGCTGACAAAGAAAGAAATTAATTACTGGCGAGCTAGAGCCGAATCGATCGATGAAGAGACCGCCGAGTACAAGGAACGCATCAAGTCGTTACGGCAAGACATCAGCGTCCGCTATGAGCAACTTATCGAGGCTCGAACCGCACTGTCGGCCCATGAGACCAGCGCATCGACTGCGGAAGAACACGCCGAGACACTGAATGCCGCGACGAGCCAGGCAGAGGCTTATCGGCAGGAGATCGACGCGCTAACTGCCGCGCAGACTCAGTCCGACGTAGAGCGGGCGACGACGAAAGTGGAACTCGATGCCGCCCTGCGCGAACAGGATCAGGCGCAGGCGCGCTTTACCCAAGCCGACGGTGACGCGAAGAAGGCTGCCAAGGCCGAGCGTGTACAGACTGATCGTGCAGCCAAGGCCCTGAAGAAACGGCTCCAGCACCGCAACGAGCAGCTAAAGCAGCAGACGGCTCAGCGCGCTTTACTCGAGGCCGACAACGCCCAGCTAAAACAGGAGCTCAAGGAGGAGAAGAAGAGCGCAGAGGACCTTTCCGACGCGAAGAAGGCGGCTACAGCCGAGCGGGCGCAGAATGATCGTTCGGCCGAGGCCCTGAAGAAACAGCTCCAGGATCGAGAGGAGCAGTTCCAGCAGCAGACTGCTGAGCGCGCTTCGCTGAAGAAGGAGAACGCCCGGCTACAGAAGGAACTCAAGGCGGAGAAGGAGAGCGTAGAGAACCTTAGCGAGGTCGCGAATGAGCGCCTAGAGCAGCTCACAAAGACCCGGGAACAGGTCGAGGAGGCCGAGGAACGCCACGGGGAAGCTGAGTGGCGCCTCGGTAAAGCCCAGCACTTCGAGCATCTCGTAGAACGGCGCAAGGGCGTGACCTCCGCGCTGATCGCAGCGCTCAGAACCAAGTCGAAGGCTAACGAGGCGTTGAAAGCAGGCGTGGACAGCCTCAGGACAAACAAAAATTCTTCTCAGGATGCCCAGCAGAAACTTCTCGCACAAATTGAGCAGCTCACATTGGATCTTGGCACAGCCAAAGAGACCATCAAGGCCGCCGAGAAAACCATCAAGGCCGCCAAGAAGACACCCCCCCCGAAAGAAGATACGGCGAGCCGCAAGCGAGTTGCCGAGCTCGAGGATCGTGTCGCGACACAGGCCGAACTCATCAAAACGCTGGGATTGGAACTCGGCGTAGCCCAGGAGGCCATCGAGGTAGCCAAGGAGGCGACGCCCGCCGAGACAGAAGATGCAGAAAGCCTCGCGCGAGTTAGCGAGCTGGAGGCTCGTGTCACCTCGCAGATCGAGCTCATCAAGTCCCTGGAGGACGATCTACAGATGGCTCGCGTCGTGCAGCTCGATCTGACCAACAAGACGACAGAGGTCCGGACTGAGGCCCATAACGAGATGACCCAACAGCAGAAGCTCAGCGATAAGTTATTGGCTGCGAGCAAAGACGATCAGGAAAAGAGTCGGTTGATCATCGATGCGTTGGAGCGAGAGATCGCCGAGCTTCGCGGGAAGCTGGCGGACTGGCCGCCCGGGAACTCAGCGGGCCCGGTCGACCCAGAGGCTGCAGCGGACGCATCGGGCAAGGATAAGGACAATTCGAAAGAACTCATGGCAAAACTGAAGCAGAGCGCAGTGAAAATCCGGAAGTTGACCGAAGTGGCTAATGCCTGGAAGCGCAAATACGACTTCTTGAGCGCTGACGCGCCCGAGGCCTATCAGACTCAGGCTGCAGCGGAAGAGTGATCGAGTCTTAGCTTCAGCTGCGGTTCCAGATCCCGACGCAGCTTCGCTAGTTCATGGACCGTGCTGAGCTGACTGAGCTGTGTGACCTCTAAATTCTCGAATCCGCATGGGTTGATTCGCTGAAAGGGTTCGAGATCCATATCAACATTGATCGCGATACCGTGATAGGAACAACAGCGGCGTATCCTCAGGCCCACTGCCGCGAGTTTCCGTCCGACTACATAGACTCCCGGTGCGTCACGGCGCCCATACGCCTCGATGCCGTAGCCCGCAACGGCGTCGATCACGGCAGCCTCCAGCGCCCGCACCAGGCCGCGCAGCCCGATTCTCAGCCGCTTCAGGTCCAGAAGCAGATAGACCACGAGTTGTCCGGGGCCGTGGTAGGTAACCTGCCCACCTCGATCGATCTGCAGGACGGGGATCTGCCCGGGCGTCAGTAAATGGGCGCGATCGGCATTCAGCCCGAGCGTAAATATCGGCGGGTGCTCGACGAACCAGACCTCATCGGGCGTTTCCGCGTCGCGCTCATCGGTGAAGCGCTTCATGTCTGCCCACACTGCCGGGAGCGGCTGTAGACCCAGGTCTCGGCAGAGGAATGAACTCACGACACGATCAGGATGTCACCGCTGGCGCCTAGCTCCCGATAGAGGGCATCGACTCGGCGTCACTGGAGCCACAGCGTGACTTCATCCTTGATACGCGTCCAGAGGTTAGCTTCTGGGACCGCGTGCAACGCCATGAGCGGCATCATCGAAATCTGTTCATCATCCAGGGAGATCCGGACTGCGCCCACCTGCGCGCCAGCAGGCAGCGGCGCCGTCAACGTCGTACTCAGATCCATTTTCGCCTGGAGCGAATCGTAACGGCCGCGCGGCACGGTCACGTAGAGATCCTCACTCAAACCCAGTGAAGCCTCTTGCGGGGTTCCCTTCCAAACGCGAACCGTCGTGATTTCCTCCCCGCCACTGTAGAGCTTGTGCGTCTCATAGAAACGAAAGCCGTAATTCAGAAGGGCTTGGCTTCCGTCTTCCCTCGCCTCTGCACTGGCCATGCCCGTGACGACGGAGATCAGGCGCATACCGGAACGCTCGGCAGAGGTCACCAGGCAGTAGCCCGCCGCCATCGTGTAGCCGGTCTTAAGGCCATCGACCGACTCGTCTCGCCACAATAGAGAATTGCGATTGTATTGCCGGATGCCGTTATAAGTGAATTCTCGCTCCGAGTACCAACCGTAATACTCCGGGAATTCAGAGACGATCGCGTGCGCGAGTATCGCGATGTCTCTGGCAGTGACGTAATGCCCTTCGGCCGGAAGTCCGGTCGTGTTCATGAACGATGACCCGGTCATTCCGAGCGACTCTGCGTGCTGGTTCATCAGCTCCACGAACGCGCTCTCGGAACCCCCGACATGCTCCGCCAAAGCGACACTGGCATCGTTACCGGACTGGACAATCATGCCGCGGAGCAGATCCTCGACTGACACCCGCGTGTCCACCTCGATAAACATGCGTGAACCCTCGGTTCGCCATGCTTTCTCGCTGACGAGAGCCTCGTCCTGCAGCGTGATCTGGCCTCGCCGCAAGGCGTGAAAGACCGCGTAAGCCGTCATGAGCTTGGTCAGGCTGGCCGGCTCCACTTGCTCGTCGGAGTTCGACTCCGCAACGACCCGCCCACTAGAGAAATCGATGAGGTGGTAGCTGCTCGCCCCGATCTGCGGAGGTGCCGGAACGGGAACATCCGCGGCGAAGCTGGAAGCCGCGAGCAGCAAAGCCGGTAGTACCCAGGCTCGTATCATCAGCGATCTCCTAGATCGGTCACTCACTATCGAAGACGGTTCCTACAGCGATCCTGCTCACCGCTCGACGATCAGGCGGCTCTCGTTCAGGCCGAGCGAGGAGAGCCTCTCGACGACATCATCATACGCGTTGAGGTCTGCCAACGGCCCAATTCGGACCCGATGCCAGTCACCGTCACTACTACTTTCGGACACGACAAAGACCGCATCATAACCACCCGCTTCGAGCGTGCCCACCAATTTCAGTGCGTTGTCACGCTGGCTGAACGCCCCGATCTGCGCGTAAATCCGTTGCATTGGCCGATCATCAGCGTCAGGCGTCGCCGCGGCCGCGTCGGAGATAATCGAGAAGCCTCTCGACGCGACTTCTGCCGGCTCGGCTGTTCCGACGCCAAACCTTGTGCTTCCGGCGGGCTCCCCCAAGACTCGCACCTCGACATACGCCGTACCCGCGCTCACCATCCCGAGCGCCTCCGCTGCCGCGTATGATAGATCGACCAGCCGGCCATCCACGAACGGACCACGATCGTTGATCTTGACGATGACGCGTCTGCCGTTACCGAGGTGAGTCACCTCCACCCACGTGGGAATCGGCAGTGTCGTATGCGCGGCCGTCAGTGCATACATGTCGTAGCGTTCGCCGCCTGCCGTCGAGCGCCCGTGGAAGTCTCTGCCATACCACGATGCCATACCTCGCTCGCGATAGCCGACGCTGGTCTCGAGCACATAGTAGCGTTTACCGTGTACCTCATAGACTGGCGGGTTGCCCAACCGACCACGAGGCGGGTTGATGATCGCTTCGCGCGCTGCGGCGTCTCCGGGTAATTGCAGAGGTTGAAATGAGCACCCGGTCAGAGTCGCCAGCAGAAGCGCAGACAGCCCGAGCAGGGCACCTGATGGTGCGCAACGCCGCAGGATAATAAACATCATGCGCCAGCGTACTCGGTTCCAGCCTCAGCGTGCAATTGCGCGTACGCGGCGAGAACGGCCTGGCCGAGCTGATGAGCGGCAAGCGCGTACTTAACGCTATGGTTGTAGCGCGTAATGACGCGGAAGTTATGGTAGCCAACCCAATATTCCTGTCCGTTCTCGCCTTCCACCGACAGAATGGTCGTCGCTGCCGTATTCGGCAGCTCGGTCGAGAAGACGTAGCCGCGCCGACTGAGCGAGGCGACAGTCTCGGTCAACTCCATACTGTTCTCAGCTTCAACACCTGACCAGGCGGAGTTCAATGTCGCGCGGGCGACCACCGGCTCCCCATGCCGCCAGCCGTGAGCCTTGAAATAGTTTGCCACGCTCGCGAATACGTCCTGCCAGTCTCCCCACAGATCCCGGCGTCCGTCACCATTGCCATCGACGGCATACGCACGGAAGCTCGAAGAGATAAATTGCCCGGCGCCCATCGCGCCCGCGTACGATCCGTGGGTATCCAGCGGGTCGATGCCCTCTTCCCGAGCCAGCAGCAGGAACGCCTCCAGCTCGGAGGTAAAGAAGGACGACCGGGGCGGATACGCGAATGCCAGAGTGCTCAGGGAGTCCAGAACCCGATAGGTACCGGTACGTTCGCCGTAGAATGTCTCGATGCCGAGAATCGCGACCAACATCTCGGGAGCGACGCCGTACTCGGTACTCGCCGCACGAAGTTCGTCTTCGTGCGCGAGCCAGAACTTCGCCCCGGCTTCGATGCGGGCAGCAGAGAGGAACAACGCACGATACTCGTACCACGGCATCACTCGCTCGGCGGGGCGTGAGATCGCCTCAAGCACTCGGTCGATGATTTCCGCTTCTGCGAGTGTCTGCGCGAGCGCCTCGCGATCGAACTCGTGGGTCGTCACCATGTACTCGATGAAAGCTGATCGCGCAGCGGCTACGGCATTTTGATCCACGTCGACGGCACCGACGGCGCCGGCCGCTGAGACCAGGGTTAACGCCAAGATCAACTGTCGGCCGAATCCGCTCATGGTGCCAATAACTGTCTGTTACCCCGAATCGCCACGAGCATACCGAAGCCGGCCATTAATGTGACCATCGAAGTGCCGCCTGCGCTCACGAGCGGCAAGGGCACACCGACGATCGGCAGTAAGCCACAGACCATACCGGCATTGACGAACACATAGAAAAAAAACGTCAGGCTCACTGCACCGGCGAGTAACCGTGAGAAGGTGTCTCGGGCCTGGGCCGCGATGAAGAGACCACGCCCGACGAGAATCAGATAGAGTGCCAACAGCAACAGTAGCCCCAGCAACCCAAACTCTTCTCCCATGACCGCAAAGATGAAATCCGTGCTGCGTTCGGGCAGGAATTCCAAGTGCGCCTGGGTCCCATTCAGCCAGCCCTTACCGAATACGCCGCCGGAACCTAGGGCGATCTTCGATTGAATAATGTTGTAGCCGGCACCCAGGGGATCGGACTCCGGATTCAGGAACGTCAGCACGCGGGCACGCTGATAGTCCCGCATAAAATGCCAGAGCAACGGCGCCGACCCCAGACTCACCAGGCCTATCAACGAGATCATTTTGACACTCACGCCCGCCAGCAATACGGTCAGACCGCCGGCGACCACGACCAGAATCGCCGTGCCTAGATCCGGCTGCCATGCGATCAGCAGCGTCGGCGTCAAGATAATGAGCATCAGTACCAATAGCTCAGTGAATTTCGGCGGCAACCTTTTCTCATGCATGAACCACGCGACCATCATCGGTACGGCCAACTTCAATAGCTCAGAGGGCTGAAAACTCACGATTCCGAGGCCTAACCAGCGCTGAGCTCCCTGTCCGACCTGACCGGTCACGATCACGAGGACCAACAACGCCATGCCGAAAAAGAAGATCCGTGGCGTCCATAGCCTGAAAAGACGGGGCGGAATCTGGGCGACGACAACAAACACCGTGAGCGCCACGAGAAATCGTACGCCCTGACGCATCACCAGCGTCGTATCGCCCCCAACCGCGCTGTAGAACACAACGAAACCCACACCACAGACGGCCAGCAGAGTGATCGAGAGCGGCACATCGACGACGAGATGACGCACGCGGAACGGCTTGAGGATGAACTCCGGACGCGCGTCCGTATCAAAGCTGCCGAGCGACATAGTCTGCTTCTTCGAAATAAGCATCGAGGATCCGCCGCGCGACGGGCGCCGCCGTCAGACTGCCGCCGCCGCGATTCTCCACGACGACAATGACCGAGATGGTCGGCGCCTCGGCCGGTGCATAGGCGAGGAACAGGCCGTGGTCCCTGAGATGATCCGCGACAGTCTCCGCGTCGTATTCCTCATCTTCCGCTAGCGAGAAGACCTGCGCCGTACCCGTCTTCGCTGCGACGCGGTAGGCCGTTCCTTGCATCACCCGGTACGCCGAGCCACGAAAGTCCTCGATGACACCGAGCATCGAATTATGGACTCGTTGCCAATCAGCATCATCGAGGTCTATCCCCGGCAGAGGCTGTGGATCCAGCATCGTGACCTGGCCCGTCAGGCCGTCCTCGGTGCCGATGACCAGACGTGGCTGGAAACGTTTACCGCGGCTCGCCAACGCGGCGTTAGCGTGCGCAAGCTGCAGCGGAGTGACCAGCGTGAAGCCCTGCCCGATGCCCGTGATCACCGTCTCTCCCGGGAACCAGACCTGGTCCGCGGGGCGAGAGAATGCGCTGCGTTTCCAGTCCCGAGACGGAACAATCCCGCGCGCTTCACCACCGATGTCCAGGCCTGTCGTGGCCCCGAAGCCGAACAACCGGAGAAACCGATCGATGGAGTCGATCTTTAGACTGACCGCCAGCCGGTAAAAGTAGACGTCGCAGGACTCTACGGTCGCCTGATGCAGATCCATGAGCCCATGCCCTTCGGGTTTCCAGTCGCGGTAACGATGCGTCTGACCCGGCAGCACAAAATAACCGGGGCATAGAATTTGATGATCGGGGTCCACGACCCCGTAATCCAACGCTGCCAGAGCGAGAAACGGTTTGACGACCGAGCCGGGGGGATAGGCCCCGGCAAGCGCACGATTGAACAGCGGTTTGTCGGGATCGGTATTCAGCGCGCGAAAATCCGCCTGACTGAGGCCCGTCGGAATTCGATTCAGATCGAAAGACGGCGCACTGACGAGCGCTAGGATGTCACCATTCGCCGGATCGATCGCGATCGCTGCGCCGCGCACGCCTTCCATCGCTTCCTCAGCGACCAACTGTAAGCGAATGTCCAACGACAACATGAGGTTGTTGCCGGGTACCGGCCACTTGGTCTCCAGCCCGGCGAGCGAAGCACCGGCGCCTGCCAATCCCATATCGGCGGCCGGATCGAATAGCACGCGTCCCGGCGCATTGACGACCTGTTGGCGGTACCCGACCGCCCCGTGCAGAACTCGCTCGTAACTCCGCTCGAGACCGGTCTTGCCGATAGTGAAGCTAGCCGCATATTCACTGCGATCTATTCGCCGCAGATCCGCGGGCGAGATGCTGGCAACATAACCCAGCGCATGCGCCGCAGCGCCGCCAAAGGGATAGTGACGCACGAGGCCTTCCGTGATATCCACTCCCGGGAAATGATGACGGCGTACGGCAAACCGAGCCGCCTCTTCCTCGCTCAGACTGCGGAGCCTCACGCGCTCGAATCCTCTTCGCGAACGCACCAGTTCCGTGATGCCGCTGCGCTCGTCCGGGTCGACTAGGCCGAGCGCCTCCAATTCATCCAGTGAGGAGTCAAGATCCGCGATCTCCTCGGGGATGACGACTAACTCCCAGGTAGGCAGATTCTCGGCCAGGACCACTCCGTTGCGATCGAAAATCAGGCCTCGCGTGGGCGATAAGGGCTCGATTCGGAGACGGTTGCCCTGAGACATGGCAGTGAATTGCTGGTGCTCAAGAACCTGCAACTGGAATAGCCGACCCACGAGAACCCCCGTAAGCAGCAGGATGATGACGATCGCAGCGATCAGGCGGGAGACGAACAGCCGCTGCTCCTTCCAGTGATCCTTAAACGGAACGGCTTGATCCATGTTAGATCCGGACCTGCGCGTCGTGTCGGACGCTGGCCAGGTAGCCGAGGACCAGGGGCCAGACCAATGCACCGCCGACGACTGGAGCCCAACGCTCGATGATCGGCACGCTGCGACCCGCGACGCCGTCGATCCAGAAAAGCATGAACTCATAAATCGCGAGCAGCAAAAACACCGTCACACTCAGTTGCCAGACAGGAAAAACGCGGATAAGCAAATGAAACCGTACACTCAGATACACGACCGTGACCATCGCGAGTGCATGTTGCCCGAGCAACGCACCCGACAGCGTATCGAGCGCCAAGCCCATCGCGAAGGCCGTGAGCAGGCCAAGACGCTCGGGGGCCATCAGGCCCCAGAAGATCAGGACGAGCGGGACCCAGTCCGGTCGATAGGCCACCAGAGCAGCAGGTAGCGGCACGATCGCCAGCATCAAGGCCGCTGCGAACGAGATCGGCAACAAGTGTCGTTTACCGCGTTCCCGCCGCATCACGGCACCTCGGCCGTGTCCGTAGACCCATGGCCATCGGCTGTATCGTCTGCCGTCCAGACCAGGAGCACTTCCCTGTCGTGATCGAGTTGCGCTGCGGGCTCCGCGATCACCTGCGCAAAGGATTGCCCAGGCTGGCGGTGAACCTCAAGCACTCGTCCGACCGGGTAACCGGCTGGAAAGACCCCGCCGAGACCCGAAGACACCAGAAGATCACCCGGCACGATGTCAGCGCTATTGGTGAGATAGGGTAATCGCAGTCTAGTGCTGTCCCCGGTTCCGACAACGATAGTCCGCAGACCGTTCCTGTTGACAGCGACCGGTAACGCATGATCGGGGTCACTGATCAAGACCGCCTCGGACGTAAACGGCTCCGCGCGCACGATCTGGCCGACTACGCCGTTGGCATCGAGTAGCGCCTGCCCGACGTAGACGCCATCGATCAAACCGCGATTGATCGTAAAGTGTTGCCGATAGGGATCCAGATCCACCGCGAGAATCTCGGCAATCAACACACGATCCGCGACGTGCGCGCTGGTATCGAGCATGGCTCGCAAACGGTTGTTCTCGGCTTCCAACGCTGCGAGCCTCTGCAACCGCACGTTGACATCGCGGCGCTCGTTTCTTAGTCGCGTATTCTCCTGCAGTAACGCCGTTTGATCAGAAAGCGCTCGGGTCGCCCACCGCCAGCCTTCGAACGGTGCATTCACCACCAGTCGAATCGGGTTCACCACGACAGAGAAGGCGTGACGTATCTGATTGAGGTGCTCTTGGCGGTGATCCAGGAGCATCAATGAGAAACTGATGATGGCGAGCAGAAGGAAACGAAGGCCTAAGGGCAGACCTCCCCGCCTGAGATTTCCTCCGACAGCACTCATGGCCTATGCCACTCCCGCTAATGTCTGCGCCGACCCAGGGCGGCGGGCTATTCCACCGCAAATGCAGATGGACCGTACTCGTCGAATAACTCCAAGATTCGGCCGCCACCCCTAGCCACGCACGTCAGGGGTTCGTCTGCGATAACTACCGGGAGGCCGGTTTCCTCAGTCAGCAGTTTGTCCAGGTCGGTCAACAACGCGCCGCCTCCAGTCAGCACGATGCCTCGCTCCGCTACGTCCGCACCCAATTCGGGCGGCGTCTGCTCGAGGGCGGCTTTGACTGTGCCAACGATGCCTTGCAGTGGCTCCTGGAGCGCTTCGAGGATCTCATTGCTGTTTAACGTGAAGCTGCGTGGGACGCCCTCCGACAGGTTACGTCCCTTCACGGAGATTTCCTTGACTTCCTGTCCGGGGTAGGCCGAGCCGACCGTCTCTTTGATGCGCTCCGCAGTCGCTTCGCCGATCAGAATCCCATAGTTGCGGCGAACGTAATTCGTGATCGCTTCGTCGAACTTGTCGCCGCCGATTCTGACCGAGGCCGCGTAGACGATACCATTGAGTGAGATGACGGCGACCTCGGACGTGCCACCGCCAACGTCCAGAACCATCGAGCCGCGCGCTTCGTGCACCGGCATCCCGGCGCCAATGGCGGCAGCCATCGGTTCTTCCACCAGGTAGACCTTGCGAGCCCCGGCACCTTCCGCTGACTCCCGTATCGCGCGACGTTCGACCTGGGTCGAGCCGTAGGGCACGCAGACCAGGACTCGTGGGCTGGGCTGAAAATAGCGCGAGCCGGCAGCCTTCTTGATGAAGTACTGCAGCATCTTCTCGGTCACACTGAAGTCGGCAATGACACCGTCCTTCAGGGGCCTGATCGCCGTGATGTTGCCCGGCGTGCGGCCCAGCATGTCCTTGGCTTCTTGACCAACGGCTTCCAGTACCTTACCGCCGCGCCCGGGCTCCTCCCGTATCGCGACGACGGAGGGCTCATTGAGGACGATGCCGCGCGAACGCACGTAGATCAGCGTATTCGCAGTACCCAAATCTATCGAAAGATCGTTGGAGAAATAGCCGAGAATATTCTTGAACATGGAGCCCGAAGGGCATTATTTGAAACCAATTGCACACTTTAACAACGGGTAGGACAATGGGCAACCGAGGTGTATAGTTAAGTGCCTCATCCTCCCCTAGACGTGAACCGTGCCACTCGACCGAGAAGACCTCGAGAAGCTCTGCTTGCTGGCGCGCCTCGAAGTGACGCCCGACGAGATGCCGGATGTCCAGGCGAAGCTCTCGGACATCGTCAGACTCGTCGATCAGCTTCAGGCCGTGGACACTGCGGGCGTGTCGCCCATGGCCCACCCGCTCGACCGGGTCCAAAGGCTGCGGGAAGACCGGGTCACCGAGACCGACGACCACGAGCGAATTCAGCTCAATGCGCCGCTAGTAGAACACGCTCTCTATCTCGTTCCGAAAGTCATCGAGTAATAATATTAAGGAGTCGACTGCTGCTAGCGGCGGAGCCCAGCAGGCTGTCGCCGCGAGATGGCGTTAGCGATGCACGACAAAACTCTCGCACAACTGGCCGATGATCTCGCGGCAAGGCGTGTGTCCGCGACGGAGCTGACCGAACATTGTCTGGAGCGCATCGAGCGATTCGACGCGCAACTGAACACATTTGTGACAGTGACTCGGGACGAAGCGTTAGCCCAGGCGGCAGCGGCGGACAAGCGTCTCGCGGCCGGTAATGCGACGCCGCTCACCGGCATTCCGATCGCCCACAAAGACATCTTCTGCACGCAGGGAGTGAAGACCTCTTGTGGCTCGAGGATCCTGGACAATTTCATCTCGCCCTATGACGCGGCCATCGTGTCCCGACTCAGAGATGCCGGCGCGATCATGCTCGGGAAGACCAACATGGACGAATTCGCGATGGGTTCGTCGAGTGAGACCAGTTTCTACGGGGCGGTACACAACCCTTGGGATCACGAACGCGTAACGGGCGGTTCGTCCGGCGGTTCGGCCGCCGCGGTCGCCGCCAGATTAATCTGTAGCGCGACCGGCACCGACACCGGCGGTTCAATACGTCAGCCGGCCGCGTTGTCGGGTATCACAGGGTTTAAACCCACCTACGGTCGAGTCTCACGCTACGGCATGGTGGCCTTCGCGTCGAGTCTGGATCAGGCCGGCACGCTGACACGCACGGCTGAGGACGCCGCACTGATGATGCAGGTGATGGCCGGCTTCGATGAACGCGACTCGACCGCTTTGCCCGATCCCGTACCCGCGTATTCCACCGCGTTGGAGACACCCTGGCAGACCATCACGATCGGCGTACCCGAAGAGTTCTTCGACGATGGCCTCGACGAAGGCAGCGCCCAGGCAGTCCGCGACGCGTTGAGCGTTTTCGAGCGACTGGGTGCGACCATCAAGGACATCCGCCTCGAACACGTGCACCTATCGGTTCCCGTCTATTATGTGGTGGCGTCGGCCGAAGCGTCATCTAATCTTTCCCGCTTCGACGGCGTGCGCTACGGGCATCGTGCCGAGAAGTTCAACGACCTGACTGAATTGTATATGCGCACGCGCGGCGAGGGTTTTGGCCCGGAAGTCAAGCGACGGATACTGACGGGGACGTATGTGCTGTCCGCCGGTTACTACGATGCCTACTATCTTCAGGCGCAGAAGGTTCGGCAGCTGATCAGTGACGACTTCGCCCGCGCATTCGCCACCGTGGATCTCGTGGTAGGCCCGACGACCCCGACCCCGGCCTTTGGCCTCGGCCAGAAGATGGATGATCCGATTCAGATGTATCTCAATGACATCTACACCATCGGAGCTAATCTCGCCGGTCTGCCGGCGCTCTCGATACCGTGCGGGTTTTCCGGCGGACTACCGGTGGGCCTGCAGCTGATCGGTGCGCATCTCGGAGAAGCGGAACTCCTCAAGGCGGCCCATTATTTCCAGCGGGAGACAGACTGGCATACTCGCGTGCCAGCCGGTTACGCGTAGGCTCTACCATGAAATGGGAAACCGTCATCGGTCTGGAAATTCACACGCAGCTCGCGACCGCCAGCAAGATATTCTCAGGCGCATCAACGACCTACGGCGCGCCGCCGAACTCCCAGGCCTGCCTCGTGGATCTAGGCTATCCGGGCATACTACCCGTCCTGAACGAACAGGCCGTGCGGATGGCGATTACGTTCGGGCTCGCCACCGGCTGCAAGATCTCGCGCCGTTCGGTGTTCGCCCGGAAGAATTATTTCTATCCCGACCTGCCCAAGGGCTACCAGATATCCCAGTACGAGCTTCCCATCGTGAGTGGCGGTCATATCGAGATCGTCTTGGACGACGGCGAGATCAAGACGATTCGGATCACTCGCGCCCACCTCGAAGAAGACGCCGGTAAGTCGCTGCACGAGTATTCTGAAGGCGTAAGCGGTATCGACCTGAACAGGGCCGGCACGCCGCTGCTGGAAATCGTGTCGGAACCGGATCTGCGCTCCGCGGCTGAAGCGGGTATCTACCTGCGCAAGATTCATACGCTGGTCCGCTACCTCGGCATTTCCGACGGCAATATGCAGGAAGGCTCCTTCCGCTGCGATGCCAACGTCTCCATCCGGCCCGAGGGCGAGACGAAGCTGGGTACGCGAGCGGAGCTCAAGAATCTGAACTCGTTTCGATTCATAGAGAAAGCGATTGAGATCGAGGTCGAACGCCAGATCGAGATACTCGAGGACGGCGGCCAGGTCGTTCAGGAGACGCGGCTTTACGATGCCAGTAGGAACGAGACTCGCTCGATGCGCAGCAAGGAAGAAGCTAACGACTACCGGTATTTTCCGGATCCCGACCTGCTGCCAGTCGTCATCGAGGACGCCCTGATCGACGAGCTCAGGGCCGACCTGCCCGAGTTGCCCGATGCCAAGCGCGTACGTTTTGTCACGGCGTACGAACTCTCAGAATACGATGCCGGTGTGCTGACTGCGAATCTGGGAACTGCCGACTATTATGAAGAGGCGGTACGGTCGGCGACGGTCGCGGCGCCCAAATTGGTCTCGAACTGGGTCCAGGGCGAACTCGCGGCGGCGTTGAACCAGGACGGTCTCGATATTGCCGAGTCTAAAGTGGCCGCCGCCGAACTCGGGCGACTCACCGATCGGATCGAAGACGGCACCTTGTCCGGCAAGCTGGCGAAGGAAGTGTTTGAGGCACTCTGGCATAGCGGTAGCTCGGTCGATGACGTTATCGAGCAACGCGGACTGAAGCAGATCTCCGACAGCGGCGCCATCGAGAAACTTGTCGACGCCGTTCTTGTCCAAAACCCGGCGCAGGTCGAGCAATTTCGAGGCGGGAACGACAAGGTCATCGGTTTCTTCGTCGGCCAGGTCATGAAGGCTTCTAGCGGTAAAGCGAATCCGCAACAGGTGAACGAAATCCTTCGCAACAAGCTCAACGAGTGATCGGTTGAACGAAGTACAGAATTTCTTGTTCGAAGGACTCGGGATTCGCGGCTCTATCGTCCGGCTCGAAGAGACCTGGCGAGAGGTGTTAGCCCAGCATCACTACCCCGACAGTCTTCGTCGGTTACTGGGCGAGAGCGTCGCCGCAACCGTGTTGCTGACGACCGGACTCAGAGGCGCGCCCAAGGTCTCTCTGCAGCTACAGGGAAAAGGTCCGGTCAAGCTGCTGTTGATTCAATGTTCAAGTGAGCTGAAAGTGCGCGGCATGGCCCAGTGGCGTGACGCGTCGGCGGACGAGCCCCTGCTGAGCCAGGGTCGACTGACCGTGAACCTCGATACCGGGGACGATGGCAGCTGTTTCCAGGGGATCGTCCCGCTCGTGAGCGAAGGTCTCGATGCCTGTCTGGAGGAATATTTCAGGCGCTCGGAACAGTTACCGACTCGGCTGACATTGACGGGCACGGAGCAACGCGTCGCCGGTATTCTCCTGCAGGCATTGCCGGGCAACCACCCTGCAGATAACACGTTAGACACCGCCGCCGCGCAAGCCGGCAGCGCATCCGCGACGGATCTCAGCGAGCTTCCCGCGGATCGCCTATTGCCGAGGTTATTCCATGATTACGTCATTCGGCTGTTCAAACCGCGCCCCGTCGCGCACGACTGCCGCTGTACGCCGAGTCATCTCGCGGGTGTCGTCCGCCTGCTGGGCGCCGACGAGCTGGCCAGCCTGATCGAGGAAACGGGGAGAGTCGAGCTCACCTGTGAGTTCTGCAATCGCGCCTTCCGCTATGACGCCGCCGCCGTCGAAACCATACTGGACGGGGCTACGCCCGGCGAGATCGTTCACTAGACCGACCGCCAGGCCGCCGATCCAGCCGATTTGCCGATGCGAACGATCGTTCGGCGTGCCACCGGCCGTCGCGAGCGCCGTATTTTGTTAAATCCCGGTACTGGGCCTTTGACAGGGGCGGTTTCAGCCTGTATATAACGACATCTTTATAAACGGATACTCGAATGCGCCACACCCACGACCTGGTGGAGTTACTGCGGAGTCTGGGTGATCCCATCCGTCTCCGCCTTCTGGCGGCCCTTGAACAAGGGGAACTGACGGTGGGGGAGATCACCCGCGTCACCGGCTTGAGCCAACCCCGGGTTTCCCGGCACCTCAAACTCCTGTGCAACGCACGCGTGCTGCAGCGAACCCGGGACCAGAATGAAGTCTACTATCGCGCGACCATCGACGAGGACCGCCGTGCGCTCGTGCGCGAAGCACTCGGTTGCCTGCCCGCCGATGATCCCGAGATCGCCCACGATCGTCAGCGTCTGACCGAAATCTTGGCTGGCCGCCAGGCCCGCGCTCGCGCGCTCCTGAATGAACTCGGTGTACGGCCCTTGAACGCGGCGACGATCAGCGAGGTCGAAGCCGCCGTGGAGAAAGTCCTCGAACGTCGCCTACCCGACACGGCACCCGATGACGCGCCGTTGGGAGACTTGCTGGACGTGGGGACCGGAACAGGCAGCATGTTGCGGCTGTTGTCGCCGCGCGCTAAACGCACTGTCGCCGTAGACCGGTCGCGAGAGATGCGCCTCGTCGCACGAGCGCGCGTCTCCTTCGAAGGACTGACCAACTGCACGGTCCAGGACGGCGACATGTATAGCTTGAGCTTTCCGCAGGAAAGCTTCGACATCGTGACGATGGACCGCGTCCTGGGCACGGCCGATCGGCCGGAGGATGCTGTCAAGCAGGCAGCGCTGGTCCTGAAGAACGACGGCCATCTTCTCATCATCGAAACACAGGGTTCGCCGGTCAACGAGGAAAAGATCGATGCCTGGGTGAAACAGGCCGGATTGACTCCCGTCGAAGTCCATCATGGCAACCGCGGGACGGCAATGGTCGCCCTCGCTACTCGATCTGCACCAGCCTGAAGACGCACCGGCGATGGCCACTGGCATTCAGGTTTCGTTCGAGTTCTTCCCGCCGGCGACGGAGAAAATGGAAGAAACTCTGTGGCGATCGATACAGCGGCTGGCGCCGTTGCAACCCCGTTTTGTCTCGGTGACCTACGGTGCCGACGGCTCGACTCGCGATCGAACCCATCGAATCGTGCGGCGGATTCAGACGCAGACCGATCTGACCTGCGCACCGCATCTGACCTGTATTGGCGCAACGCGAGAGGAGGTGCTTGCCACCGCTCGTGGCTACTGGGACGAAGGGATAAGACACATTGTGGCCTTGCGCGGAGATCCGCCCAAGGGCGTCACTGACTATATGCCGCTCACAGACGGCTTCGCCTACGCAGCCGATCTGGTCGAGGGCCTCGCCCGTCTTGGCGGCTTCGAGCTCTCCGTTGCAGCTTATCCGGAAGTCCATCCTGAGGCCGCTAGCGCAGAGTCGGATCTGGACAATCTCAAGCGAAAGATCGAGGTTGGCGCCACCAGGGCCATCACTCAGTTCTTCTTCGACACGAGTGCTTATCTGCGTTTCCGGGATCGCTGCGCAGCGGCCGGAATCGACGTTGCGATCGTGCCCGGGATCCTACCGATCACGAATTTTCCCAGGATGCTGAAGTTCGCTGCCGACTGCGGGACACACGTTCCACAGACACTGCAGCAGCGATTCAATGACCTGGATGACGACCCGGAAACACGCCAGATGATTGCTGCCAGCGTGGCCATTGAACAAGTGGACGAGCTGCGCCGCCAAGGAGTCAGTGAGTTCCACTTCTACACGCTGAATCGCGCCGAGCTGACGTACGCGATCTGCCACGCCCTTGGCTTAAGGCCGCGGAAGACCGAACAGAAGCTCGCCTCATGAGCCGGCGCAGCGAACAACTGGAGCATTTGCTGACCGAGCGCATCGTGATACTCGATGGTGCCATGGGTACGAGCATCCAATCCCTGAATTTGGCGGAGGAGGACTTTAGAGGCGAGCGATTTGCCGCCTGGCCGACCGCGCTGAAGGGCAACAACGATCTGCTCTCGATAACTCAACCTGAGTACATCGCCACCATCCATCGCGAGTTCTTAGCAGCGGGCGCCGACATCATCACCACCAACTCGTTTAATTCCAGCGCGCCCTCCCTCGGCGACTACGGCATGGGCGACCTGGTGGCGGAGCTGAACCTGGCCGCCGCCCAACTGGCACGATCGGCGGCGGACGCGCATGCGGAACAATCCGGTTTCCCTCGGTTCGTCGCCGGCGCTCTGGGCCCGACGACGCGAACCTGCTCGATCTCTCCGGACGTCAACGATCCGGGCGCCAGAAATATTACGTTCGACGAACTGGCCCACACCTACGGCGAAGCGACCGGAGCACTGCTGGATGGTGGCGTCGATCTGTTGATGGTCGAGACGATCTTCGACACGCTGAATGCGAAGGCGGCGCTCTACGCGATACGAAGCGTTCTGGACGAGCGTGGGGTCGACGTGCCCGTCATGATTTCCGGGACGATTACCGACGCATCCGGTCGTACCCTGTCGGGCCAGACGCTAGAGGCATTCTACAACTCAGTCCGGCATGCGAAGCCTCTCATCATCGGGCTGAACTGTGCCCTCGGCGGCCCGGAGTTGCGCCCCTATGTCGGAGAACTGGCGGGATTGGCCGAAACACGCGTCAGCGTCCATCCGAACGCCGGTCTCCCCAACGAATTCGGAGAGTATGACGACACGCCCGAACACATGGCGGAGGTCATTGGCGAGTTCGCGCGCAACGGTTGGGTCAATATCGTCGGCGGCTGCTGCGGCACGACGCCGGCACATATTCGCGCCATTGCGGCTGCCGTCGCTGACTGCCAACCCCGGCGGATCCCTGAGCTACCGCGAGTCACTCGACTAGCCGGGATGGAGCCCCTGACCATCGGCCCGGACAGTCTTTTTGTGAACATCGGCGAGCGCACAAACGTCACCGGCTCGGCACGCTTCAGGAAGTTGATCGAAGCAGATGACTACGACCAGGCGTTATCGGTGGCTCGACAGCAGGTAGAGAACGGCGCCCAGCTTATCGACGTCAACATGGACGAAGGCATGCTGGACTCGGAAGCCGCGATGGAGCGGTTCTTGAGACTGATCGCCTCGGAGCCCGACATTGCCCGTGTGCCGATCATGATCGACTCGTCGAAGTGGAGCGTCATCAGCGCCGGCCTGAAGTGCGTGCAGGGCAAGGGCGTCGTGAACTCGATCAGCCTGAAAGAGGGTGAGGAGCCGTTCCTGAAACAAGCGCGCGAGGTACTCAAGTTCGGCGCCGCCGTCGTAGTCATGGCGTTCGATGAACAGGGACAGGCAGATACCGTCGAACGGAAGTTGGAGATCTGCAAGCGCTCCTACGACTTGCTCGTCGATACCGTTGGCTTCGCGCCGGAGGACATCATCTTCGACCCGAATATATTCGCGATTGCGACGGGCATCGAGGAACACAACGGTTATGGCGTCGCCTACATAGAAGCCGCGCGGCAAATCAAGGCCACGCTGCCTCACGCCATGGTCAGCGGTGGCGTGAGCAATGTGTCGTTCTCGTTTCGTGGCAACAACGGCGTCCGCGAAGCCATGCACTCCGCATTCCTGTACCACGCCATCGCAGCGGGGCTGGATATGGGCATCGTTAACGCCGGACAATTAGCGGTCTACGCCGATATCCCCGACGAGCTTCGAGACGCGGTCGAGGACGTGATACTGAACCGTCGCGACGATGCCACGGACCGACTCCTGTCACTGGCCGAACGGTATAGCGGCCGGGGACAGCAACGAGACGATAAGGCGGCTGAGGAATGGCGCGGCTGGCCGGTCGAGAAACGGCTGGAGCATGCGCTCGTTCAGGGCGTAGACACTTACGTCGTTGCGGATACCGAGGAAGCGCGCCTCGCGGCCGAACGGCCGCTCGACATCATCGAAGGCCCGTTGATGGACGGCATGAACGTCGTCGGTGATCTATTCGGGGCCGGAAAAATGTTTCTTCCACAGGTTGTGAAATCCGCCCGGGTCATGAAGAAAGCCGTGGCTCATCTCATCCCGTTCATCGACGAAGATAAAGAGGGTGGCGCCTCGAGGGCGAAGCTCGTGCTGGCAACCGTCAAAGGCGACGTACACGACATCGGCAAGAAGATCGTCAGCGTGGTGCTGCAATGCAATAACTTCGAGGTGACCGACCTCGGCGTCATGGTGCCCGCTGAAAAGATTCTCGCGACCGCCAAGGAAATCGGCGCCGACATCATCGGCCTGTCGGGCCTGATCACACCGTCCCTCGATGAGATGGTCCATGTGGCGAGCGAGATGCAACGGCTGGGCCTGTCGCTGCCGCTACTCATCGGCGGCGCCACGACATCGCCTGCGCATACGAGCGTCAAGATCGACCCCGCCTACGACGGTCCGGTGGTGTACGTGAAAGACGCTTCTCGAGCCGTCGGCGTGGTCCAGGCATTGACGGGTGAGGGGTACGCCCGTTTCACCAGCCAAGCCACCAAGGACCACGCGGACAGACGGCGGCGACACCGGGGCAAGACCGCGAAGCGCCCGGAACTGGCCCTACGCGAAGCCCGGGCGAACGGCTTCCCACGAGATTGGCAGGCCTACACGCCGCCGTCGCCAAGCTCGCCCGGCGTTCAGGCGCTTCCGGACTATCCACTGGAGGAGCTGACCCGGTACATCGATTGGATGCCGTTCTTCAATGCGTGGGAGTTCCACGGCCGCTTCCCGGAGATCCTGGAGGACGCCACGGTCGGAGACGCCGTGCGCAGTCTTTACGCCGATGCGCAACAACTGCTCGCCGAAATCGTCGAGGAGAAATGGTTGACTGCGTCCGGCGTATTCGGTTTCTTCCCCGCTAATTCAGTAGACGATGACATCGAGATCTATACCGGTGAGGACCGAACGGCGGTACGCACTCGACTGCATCATCTGCGGCAACAGCGCCGTAAGCGCGCGGACTTAAACAATGACTGCCTGGCCGACTTCATCGCCCCGAGAGGACGCGGATCGGACTATATCGGCGCGTTCGCCGTCACTGCGGGCATCGGACTCGAAGAGCATGTGGCTCGATTCGAAGCACAGAACGATGACTATACGGCCATCATTCTCAAAGCACTCGCCGACCGGTTGGCCGAGGCCTTCGCGGAACGGCTGCATCAACGCGTGCGAACCGAGTTCTGGGGTTATGCCGACGATGAGCGACTCGATCACACGGCCCTGATCGCCGAAAGCTACCGGGGGATACGGCCGGCACCCGGCTACCCCGCTTGCCCGGACCACACCGAGAAGGCGACGCTGTGGACACTTCTGGACGTGGGGCGCAAGGCCGGCATCGAACTGACAGACAGCTTCGCGATGATCCCGGGTGCCGCAGTCAGCGGCTGGTACTTCTCCCATCCGGACGCACGGTATTTCGCCGTCGGTAAGATCGGCCTCGATCAGGTGGAGGACTATGCCGCGCGCAAGGGCTGGACGGTGGCCCAGGCTGAGCGGTGGTTATCCCCGAACCTGGGTTACGACGCGGTCGCGGCCTGACAGTCCGGACAGTCCGACACTACCTTCAAGCCGACGCCCTGCCAATCGCCGTTCTTTGCGTCCCAGAGGAGAATGCGGTGACGCGGCAGGGAATCGAAGTCGAGCAGTAATTTCAGCGCCTCTACGGCCATGATCGTACCGATGACGCCCGGTACTGGCGCCAGTACGCCATTACCCTGGCAGTCTCCCAACCATTCGTCTTCGTCATCGTACAGGCAGCGGTAACACGGTCCCTGCCCGTCATTCAGAAATACTCCGACCTGCCCCTCGAAGCGTACTGCCGCACCGAATACCAACGGCGTGCCGCTACGCACTGCCCCGCGGTTTACAGCCAGCCGGGTGGCGAAGTTATCGCTACCGTCGAGCACCACCGACGCCTCGGCTATCTCGGCCTCGAGTTCCGCAGGCTCGAGACGCTCCGCAACACGCCGAATGCTGACCGCCGGATTCAACGCCTCAAGCTGCGTCCGAACCGCATCGACCTTCAGTTCGCCGACGTCGGTAGGCCTGAACAGGATCTGTCTGGGCAGATTGCTCTCGTCGACGCGATCGAAGTCGTTGAGGACCAAGGAGCCAACCCCACTCGCGGCGAGATACTGGGCCGCGGGACACCCCAGGCCGCCGAGCCCGACGATCAGGATCTTCGCGGCGGCGATGCGGGCCTGTCCCGACTCGCCGATCTCAGGCAGCGCGATGTGGCGGGCGTATCGGGTCGAGTCCATCAGGGCGCCCGTGCCACCAGTACCCGCTCCTGGCCGCTCAGGTCTCGATGACCCTGGCCGCAGCGCAACCGATGACGCCGCGCAAGTGCAGCCACTGCCGGTCCCTGGTCGCAGCCGTGTTCGATCATGACGTAGCCGCGCGGCCGAAGGTGCGCCCGAGCGCCGGTCAGGATCTTTCGGATTGCGCTCAGGCCATCGTCGCCACCGTCCAATGCGCGCCGCGGCTCATGGCGCAGGTCTCTCGCCAGATGCGGATCCGCACTCGCCACATAAGGCGGATTCGCAACGATCAAGTCATACCGGTCACCTTCGAGCGCCTCGAACCAGGTCGACTCCACCCAGCGCACGTCGAGTGCCAGGCGCGCGGCGTTACGCTGAGCAACCCGCAAAGCCGCCCGGCTGGAGTCGACGGCCGTGACGCGGACGCCGGGACGTTCGCGCTTCACGGCGAGCGCGATGGCACCGCAGCCCGTACCGAGGTCGAGTACCTGTGCGTCACTGTCCTGGCTCAGGTGCGACAGAGCCAGATCCACCAGCAGCTCGGTCTCCGGCCGCGGCACGAGCGTGTCCCGCGTAACGCTGAGCCCGAGCGAGTAGAACTCCTTGTGCCCGGTCAGGTAGGCGAGCGGTACGCCGACGCGCCGCTCGCGGATCAGGCTGCGGAAGTGCTCGCTAGCCGCGACAGGGACCGTCGCTTCCGGAAAGCCCAGGATGGCGCTGCGCGGGCGACCGGCGGCCATGGACAGCAACAACTCGGCATCCAGGCGCGGCGTCGCACTGGCCGCAGCGAGCGCACGGCAACCCCAGCCGACGAGCTCACCGAGATTAGATCTCGCTGACGGCGGCGAGTTGCTCTGCATGGTATTCATTGGTCAGGGGCTCGATCAGTAGATCCAGGTCTCCCTGAATAATCTCGTCGAGTTTATAGAGCTTCAGATCGATACGATGATCGGTGACCCGCCCTTCCGGGTAGTTATAGCTGCGGATACGCTCCGAGCGATCTCCAGAACCGACGAGGCTGCGGCGCTTCTCGGCGGTCTCTGTCCGCCGCTTCGCAACCTCCGCATCCTTCAGCCGAGCCTGTAGCAGGGACATTGCCCGCGCGCGATTCTTGTGTTGCGACCGCTCGTCCTGGCACTCGATAACGATGCCGGTCGGTAGGTGAGTGAGCCGTACCGCCGAGTCGGTTTTGTTGACATGCTGTCCCCCTGCGCCGGACGCGCGATAGGTATCGACGCGGAGATCGGCGGGATTGATTTCGACCTCCTCGATATCCTCAAGTTCCGGCAGCACCGCCACCGTGCAGGCCGAGGTGTGAATCCGCCCTTGCGATTCCGTCTCGGGGACTCGTTGAACCCGATGGGCGCCGGATTCGAACTTGAGCGTGGCGTACGCGCCCTTGCCCACGACGCGCGAGATGATCTCCTTATAACCGCCCTGGTCGCCTTCGCTAACAGACAGCACTTCCATCCGCCACCGCTTGCGCTCAACGAAACGACTGTACATCCGGAAAAGATCCCCGGCGAACAGCGCGGCCTCGTCGCCTCCGGTGCCCGCGCGAATCTCGAGGAACAGGTTGGCGTCGTCATCCGGGTCGGCCGGAATCAGATGAGCGGTCAGGCGGCGCTCGAGGACCTCGCGCTGCGCCAGCAGCGTCTGTAGCTCGTCTTCCCCGAGCTCTCTGAGTTCCGCGTCGTCACCCTCCTGCAGCTCCCGGGCATCCCGTATGCCCTCCTCGAGCTTCTGATACGCGCCGAAATCCTTCGCGAGCTCCTCCAGACGAGCGTATTCCTTAGACAGGTCCCGGAACCGATTCTGCTCAGAGATGACTTCCGGCTCGCTCAACAGATGGCCGATCTCTTCGAATCGTTCCACGAGAACGCTCAGCTTCTCCTGGATAGAGTCCTTCACGTGTCGCCGTTGCCCTGCGTCACGATGTGCAGGTCCCGTTGCGGATACGGTATCGACAGGCCGGCGGCTTCCAACGCCCGCTTGATGTGCTCCAGAAGGTCACTACGAACCTGCGAATAGTCGCCGCTGTTCACCCACGACCGAACGGCAATGTCGACGCTGCTCTCACCGAGTTCGACCACCAGCATCACCGGCGGCGGCTCGTCCAGGATTCGATCGTCTTGTCCGAGCACGCCCTGGATCAGCGCTTTGGCTCTGGCGATATCGTCGTCGTAACCGATACCGATCACGAGATCGATCCTGCGTTTGTCCTCTGCGGAGAAATTGGTAATCGTATCGGCATAGATAAGCGCATTCGGCACCGTGATCACCCGGTTGTCCGATGTTCTCAAGATCGTGTCGAAAATCTTGATACTGACGACGGTACCCGAGATGCCGGCGGCCTCGATATAGTCGCCTGTCTTGAATGGGCGAAAAAATACCAGCATGACGCCGGCCGCGAAGTTCGACAGGGAATCTTTCAGCGCCAGGCCGACCGCCAGGCCGGCGGCGCCGAGGATCGCAAGGAAATTCGTCGTGTTGACCCCTAACGCGCTCAGCGCCGTCAGCACGACGAACACGATCAGCACCATATAAACGATGCTCGACAGGAACCGTGACAGCGTCGCATCGACATTGGCCTGGATGATGGCCCTGCCGACCCACCGGGTCAGCGCCTTCGCGACCCAGCGACCGATGACATAGATAAGGACTGCCGCCAGCAACTTCAGGCCCCAGCCCATCACCAAAGGACCCGTGAACTGCGGATCCAGCCAGATCGTCAGAGTCTCTCTCAGGCTGTCCATCAGGCCTCCTACTTAGCACTGCGACGTCGAACAACGCGTCCTGGAAGGTGGTTGAATTGTCAGCCAATCCCTGAACCAGCACAAGGCGGCCGATCTCTCGATTAGCAGGCTGCTGAAAAGACTCAGGCGAGTGGAAGACAAGGCAAGAATCGGCGAGAAAGCGCAGTGTACACGCCAGTACACGAGCATTTTGAGTCGATTCTTAACGCAGTATTGTGCCGCCTGAGCCTTTTCAGCAGCCTGCTAGCGTAGGTTCGTTCAGGTATAGTTCATGGCGCAACCCATGGCGAACGCGATGAAAATTCTGTTGGCGATAGTGGTCACGTGGCTAGCGGGCTGCGCGACTGGCACGTTGCAACAAACGCGCAACGCGCGCGTCGATCTCGATTCGCATCTGGTCTTAGCCGCCATCGCCCGGGGCCAGCAGGACGGCCGCGAAGCGGCCGAGCATTACCTCGCCGCCGCCCAGATCTCCGCCGATCCAATGCTTGCGGAACTGGTCTGCGAGATCGCCCGGCAGTTCAATCTGACTGAGATCGGGCTCCAGGCAGCCGAGTTGTGGCAGAGCTTGAGCCCGAGCAATCCCCGGGTCCATCAGTTTCTGGGGGTGTTCAGACTTCGCCTCGGCGATCGTGCCGGAGCGGCAGCAGAATTCGAGCAGCTACTCGCGGCAACCGATAATTACGCCGCCGCGATGGTATTTCTGATCGAGCTGCTGGCTAACGAGTCAGACGTCCGGGCGGCGACCTGGGTCGTCTCGCAGCTCGCCGCACAGTACCCGGAGACGCCCGAAGTGCACTACGGGCTCGCGAGGCTGGGGCTCCGGTCCGGCGACTATCGGCTCGCCCTGGAGAACGTGGAACGTGCGGTCGAGTTGCAGCCCGAGTGGGTGGAAGCGCAACTCCTGTACGCCCGTATCTTGCTGATCACAGGCCGCGTCGAGGAGGGGCTTGCGCTCGCCGAGAGTATCGCCGAAGAGCAGCCCGAGCTTGAGGTACGCCTGCAGTATGCCGAACTGCTGCTGTCAGCGGGTCAACAGGAGGCGGCCCAGGTGCTACTGGACGACATTCTCGCGCAGAACCCGGGCCTTCCCGAGGCGGTGCGGGCCCTGGCGTTTCTAACGCTGACGCTCGATGACCTCGATGCCTCGAAAGGCCACTTCACCGAGCTTCGATCGCAGCCGGCCTACCGGGATGAGGCATTCTTCTATCTCGGTCGAATTGCTGAATCGGAGGAACAGCCCCTGCAGGCGATGCGCTCCTACTCTCGCGTCACTGCCGGCAACAATGCGGTCGAGGCCCAGCTCAGGGCCGCCAATCTTCTGTTCACGGCGCTGGGCGACCAGGATGGCGCGCTGCAGCATCTCCGTGAGTTCGGCATCGCCAATCCGGACTACTCCAATCAGATGCTCGTCGCAGAAACCGAAATCATGCTACAGCTCCGCCGCGACGAGGCCGCGATCCAGCTGCTGACAGACGCGGTTGCCGAGTCGCCGAACGACCAGGCACTCCGGGACGCGCATATTCAGCTCTACATCGCCAGCGCCCAAGGCGCGATCGGCCGTGAGGAGCTAGATTCTGCGCAGGAGACGCTCGAGGACGGCTTGCATCGATACCGCGGTGACACGTCGCTGCGGTATGCGCGGGCGCTGCTCTACCAGCAGCAAGGGCGCAACAGGCGCTCGGCCAATGCGCTGGAGTCCCTGGTGCGCGATCAGCCCGACGATGCCTCAATGCTGAATGCCCTGGGCTATCTGCTGACCGATCAGCTGAACCGGCATGACGACGCGCTCGTGTACCTGGCGGCGGCGCTGTCAATCCAGCCCGAGAATCCGGCCATCATCGACAGCATGGGCTGGGTGCTGTTCAATCTGGGCGACTACGAAGCCGCGCTGGACCATCTGGAGCGAGCCTACGCACTCTTTCCCGATCCGGAAGTCGCCGCTCACATCGTGGACACCGAATGGGCACTCGGAAATTACGAGCAGGCGCTGGAACTACTGCAACAGAAGCTGCGAGAGAACCCGGAGAGCCGACACCTGAAGGAGCTGGATCAACGCCTCGCGCCATGACGCGCCTGTCCAAGTGCCTGCTCGCACCGGCGTTGCTCGCCGCCGGCCTCAGCGGTTGCGCCCATGCCCCGGCGGGTCACGATCAGTTCAGCTATCCCGAACGGCGGAGTTATCTGGAGCGGCTGGACAACTGGGACGCGCGCGGCCGCATCGTCGTGAATACCGGCGAGCAAGCCTTCCAGGGCCGCTTTCAATGGCGCCAGACTGCGGACTCCATGGACCTGTCGATACGCGGACCGCTCGGGGCCGGACTCCTGCAGATCACCGGCCCGCCGGACCGCCTGACGGTACGCGCGCGCGGCGAGGACTGGGAGCTGACGGACCCCGAGGCCGAACTCTCCGCGCTGCTGGGTTGGTGGTTACCCGTCAGGAGTCTCGGCTCGTGGCTGTTAGGGTTTCCGGATCCAAATTTCCCTGCCGAGACTTCACTCGGGCCGGACGATGCGCTGCAGTCGTTTGAGCAACGCCGTTGGCAGCTGACCTATCAGAGCTATCAACTCGCTGACGGGATCATGCTGCCCAGGCGTATCGACCTCGCGCATCAGGACCTTGAGCTTCGCGTGATCGTCGATCGGTGGCAGACCACCGTTGGCGACGGGCGTTCGCGGTAAGACCGCCTTGAACTGACGAGGTCACCACCATCACAATACAGGGGAACGTTGGGGTGTAGCCAAGCGGTTAAGGCAACGGGTTTTGATCCCGTCATGCGCAGGTTCGAATCCTGCCACCCCAGCCACCGTTTTACGGAGTTGATTGAGGAGTTTAGCTTGGATCCAGAAACGATAACGGTTTTCTCCGGCAACGCCCATCCCGCGCTCGCTCAGAGCATCGCGCATCACCTGCATATGCCGTTAGGGAAGATCAACGTCGGCCGCTTCAGCGACGGCGAGGTGACCGTCGAAATCATGGAGAATATTCGCGGCCGGGATGTCTTTCTGGTCCAACCGACGTGCCCGCCCGGCAATGAAAATCTGATGGAACTGCTGGTCATGGCCGACGCCTGCCGAAGGGCCTCGGCCAGCCGAATCACGGCGCTCATCCCGTATTTCGGTTTCGCCCGCCAGGATCGCCGCCCGCGCGCGAGCCGCGTGCCAATCACCGCGAAGTTGGTCGCGAACCTGATCGCGGCCGCCGGCATCGATCGCGTCCTGACCGTCGATCTGCACGCCGACCAGATTCAAGGCTTTTTCGATATCGTGGTCGACAACCTCTACGCGTCTCCGGTCTTGCTCGGGGATGCGTGGAAACAGAAATACGAGAACATGGTGGTCGTGTCCCCGGACGTAGGTGGCGTTGTCCGCGCCAGGGCGCTGGCCAAACGCCTCGATGACGCCGACCTGGCCATCATCGATAAGCGGCGGCCGCAGGCGAACATGACCCAGGTCATGAACGTGATCGGCGCAGTGGACGGTAAGACCTGCGTGATGATCGACGACCTTGTCGATACGGCGGGGACGCTCTGCGAAGCCGGCAAGGTCCTGAAGGACCAAGGCGCCGTCCGGGTCGTGGCCTACATTACGCACCCGGTCCTCTCCGGACCCGCCGTCGAGCGAATCGACGACTCCGTTCTGGATGAAGTCGTCGTCACAGACACCATCCCCTTGAACGACGAGGCCGGCGCGTGCGCCAAGATCCGCCAGCTCAGCGTAGCCGAACTCCTCGCGGAGACCGTCCGGCGGATCAGCGACAACGAGTCGGTCAGCTCTCTGTACCTGGACTAGCGCCCCCTGGTATCATCCCGCGCCCTCGACAGGAGAGATTGATGAGCACTGGCTTCGAGCTGGAAGTAGAGGCACGGGAGAAGCTCGGCAAAGGCGAGAACCGTCGCCTGCGCAGACGCGGCAAGGTACCCGCAATCCTTTACGGTGGCGACCAGGCGCCCCAGGCCATCATGCTGGACCACACTCGCCTCCAGCATCAGATGGAGAACCGGGCATTCTACACGAGCATTCTGACGTTGAAGCTCGGCGAGCATTCACAGGCGGTCGTCATCAAACACGTGCAGCGCCACCCCGCCAAGCCCCAGGTCCTGCATCTGGACTTCCAGCGGATCTTAGAAGACAAGAAGATTACTCTGAATGTGCCCATTCACTTCATCGGCGAGGAGATCGCCTTCGGCGTGAGGGAACAGGGCGGCGAGATCACGCGCCTGGTCACGGATATCGAACTCTCCTGTCTGCCGAAGGACCTGCCCGAGTTCCTTGAACTCGATGTGTCCGCGCTGGAGCTTAACCAGCTCCTGCACTTGTCCGATATCGTCCTGCCCGAGGGCGTGGAGCTGACCGCGCTCGCTCACGACCAAGACCCGGCGGTGATCTCCATCCACCCGCCTCGACGCGAAGAGGAAGACGAAGTCATGGAGCCCGTGGAAGGCGAGGAGCCCGTGGAAGGCGAGGAGCCCGTGGAGGGCGAGGAGCCCGCGGAAGGCGAGGCACCCACGGACAAGGGCGAGACCCCACCCGAGGAATCGTCCGACTAACGCGATCATCGACGACTCGACTAGAGGCCGCCTACGGGCGGCCTCTTTGTTGATGAACCAGATGCTAGGATTCCCCTATGGGAGAACAGATCGACCTGATCGTCGGACTCGGCAACCCCGGTCCACAGCATCAACGCACGCGCCATAACGCCGGGTTCTGGTTCGCTGATATCCTGGCCGGCGCTCACGGCGGTACCTTCAAGGCCGAGAATCGGTTTCACGGCAAGACCGTTGAGGTCAGGCTCGAGACGCACCGGATACGTCTGCTGAAACCCCAGACCTTCATGAACGACAGCGGCCGGGCCGTGGTCGCGATGGCGGCGTATTACAAGATTCCGGTGGAGAATGTCCTGATCGTTCACGACGAGCTCGACCTCGAACCCGGCCGCGCACAACTGAAGTTCGGCGGCGGCCACGGTGGCCACAACGGCATGCGCGACATCGTGCAGTGCGTAGGCCAGGAGTTCTGGCGTCTGCGGCTCGGCATCGGCCACCCGGGCAAGGGGCGACGCGACGAGGTCGTAGACTATGTGCTCCGGGCAGCGTCATCCGCCGAGGAGGACGAGATCCTGGACGCGATCAACGCCGCGATCGCCGTGCTCCCGATCCTCCTGGAGCAGGGCGCGGAGCGGGCCAAGACACAGCTCCACAGTCGCGGCGCCGAGGCGCGCGCAGACAAGAAAGACGACGACGCGGACTCGAGCAAGGACTAGCGCGCGTGGGAATCAAATGCGGCATCGTCGGCTTGCCCAATGTCGGCAAGTCCACTCTATTCAATGCACTGACGGCGTCTGAGGTTCCGGCCGAAAACTATCCGTTCTGCACGATCGACTCCAATGTCGGTATCGTCAACATGCCCGATCCGCGGCTCCTGGCTCTCGCGGAGATCGTGCAGCCGAAGCGAGTGGTCCCCGCGATCGTCGAGTTCGTCGATATCGCCGGCCTCGTGAAGGGCGCGTCGACCGGAGAGGGGCTCGGCAATCGATTCCTCGCGCACGTGCGCGAGACACACGCCATCGCCCACCTCGTGCGTTGCTTCTCGGGTGACGACATCGCCCATGTTTCAGGTCAGATCGACCCGGTCGCGGACATCGAGGTGGTTAACACCGAATTGCTGCTGGCCGATCTCGAGAGTGTCGAGAGAACACTCAACAAAGCCGCGCGGCTGGCCAAAACGAATGAGAAGGATGCAGTCGTCTGGCGCGACCTTCTGCAGCGAGTCTTGGCCGCGCTCGAGGCCGGGACACCGGTCAGGGCGATGGAGTTTCAGCCACAGGAGAGTTTGCTGCTGCGAAGCATGCACCTCATTACCGCGAAGCCGGTCATGTACATCGCGAACTTAGCTGAAGGCGGGTTGAAGGATAACCCTGACCTGGAGAGCGTCAGCGCGTATGCCGAGAACGAAGGCGCTCCTGTGGTCGCCATCTGCGCACAGATGGAGGCCGAGCTTGCCCAGCTGGCGCCGACCGAGCAACAGGAATTCCTGCACGAGCTTGGGTTCAGCGAGCCCGGCCTGAACCGGGTGATCGCGGCCGCGTACGAGTTACTCGGACTGCAGACCTTCTACACGGCGGAAGCGCGGGAGGCGCGGGCCTGGACGGTACCGCGGGGTGCGAGCGCGTATGACGCGGCCGGTGAGATCCACACGGACTTTCAGAAGGGCTTTATTCGTGCCGAAGTGATCCCCTACGACCGGTTTATCGCCCGCCGCGGTGAACAGGGCGCGAAGGAGGCCGGAGAGATGCGCCTGGAAGGCAAGGAATACCTGATCGCGGACGGCGACGTCATCTACTTTCGCTTTAATGTTTGACTGCGGCCACTTCAATAACCGTGTACCACAAGAACTGAATCAGGGTCAGCAGCGAGCCCTCCGGGATGCGTTCGTCGTCGCCATGCGCTCCGCCGGGACCGGCGACATCTTCCTCGCTCCGGACCGGGCCGAAGCCGTAGCACTGTGTGCCCTGCGCGCGAATCTGTGCCATGTCCGTGGCCCCGGTGAGCATGGTCGGCAATGTCACGGCGTGCGGAAACAAGCGTGCGGTGACGCCCTCGAGGGCGTGAAACATCTCGTTCTCTAGACTGGACGGTGGGCTCGCCGGCCGGTAGATCCCTTCCGGGATGATCTCGATGTTCGGATCATCGATCACGCCGGCCAGGTCAAGATAGAACTGATCCGGGTTCTCGTCGGGCAGCCCGCGGATGTCGAACGTGGCTTCGGCTTCGGCAGGAATCACGTTGCGGCGAAAGCCGCCGCTCAGCATCGTCGGCACGACCGACGTTCGCAGCAGAGAATAATGTCGTGGCTCATGCTCGGCGAAGTAGGCTTCGATTCGAGGCTGCTGCGCGGGGTCGATCACCCCCTTGTAGCGCGCGGCTTCCTCCGGCGGGCTGATATCACCCAGGCGGTCGAAGTACGCACGCGTCGTCTCGTTCAGACGCAGCGGCGTCTGCCATGCGGCGAGTCGCGCCACGGCCTTGGACAATGCAGCCACGGCGTTGTCGAGCGTCGGGATCGAACCGTGGCCTGCGGTCCCGTGGGCGACGAGCCGGACCCGCATCGGGAACTTCTCGGTCGTCCCGATCGCGACGTAACGAACTTCGCCGTCGCGCGAGACGGCCCCGCCGCCTTCGGCCAGACAGTACTCGGCAGCGATTTTGTCCCAGTGGTTCTCGACCATGTAGTCGACACCGAATCTCGTCGTCCCCTCCTCGCCCGCCTCGGCCAGGAAGATCACATCCCGGTCGAGTTCAACGTCGGCGCGTTTCAACAACAGCATCAGCATCAACGCAGCAGTGACATTGTCCTTATCGTCAAGGGACCCGCGGCCGTAAACGTACCCGTCCTTGACGACGGCAGCGAACGGATCAACGGACCAGTTATCGCGCTGCACGCCGACGACATCGGTGTGGCCCATGACCAGGATCGGCCGCTTACTGCCGTTGCCACGATGCCGAGCAACCAGGTTCGCGCGTGTCGGGTCGAGCGCGAAGAGTTCGGCCTCGATGCCCGCTTGCTGGAGCACCTGTTGAAGATACGTTGCGACTGCGGTTTCGTTGCCGGGCGGATTGCTGGTATCCGTCCGCAGCAATGCCGAAAAATATTCCATCGATTCCGCGGCAACGGCCGGCCAATCTACCGGATAACGATCCTGCGCGTTGCCTTCGAGGGGCAGGACTGACAGCACGACGCTGAGTAGCGCCGCCGCCAGGCAGCCGTCTCGTCCCATCTGGCTCTTCAACGCCATCATGTTGCCCGCCCTGTGTTTTCCGTCATGTGACTGGGAGTGTACGGCGGACGCGCTGCTGAAGCGACGGCCTCCCGCGGCAATCGGCATGCTAGAGTTGTCCCCATGAAGCCGCGTCAGCCCACTGCCCGCACGCTAGCGGCCCTCGTCGGCAGCATCGCGGGGATAGCGACCACTCTGTGTACGGCGCAGGATGTGTTCCCGAGCCGACCCATCACCGTCGTGACCCACGCCTCGCCAGGAGGCGGCACCGATTCCACGGCACGCGCCATGATGCTCGGGACCCGGTCGGCGCTCGACGTCGACATGGCCGTGGTGCCCAAGACCGGCGGCGGCGGCATCGTGGCGATGAACTACGTGAACAGTAAACCCCGAGACGGTTACACCGTCCTGGCGATTACGCCGACGCATTTATTCGCCATCGCTCGCGGCCAGGGCCCGCTGACGATCGATGATCTGGTCGGCGTCGTACGCGCGACCGACGACCCCCTCATCGTCATGGTCCGCGAGGACAGCGACATCACCTCGCTGAATGATCTGATCGAACTCGGTCGCACCCGTTCGATCAAGTGGGGTACGACTCAGATCGGCGGTATCGATCATGTCGCGGGAGCGATCTTCGCGCAGGTCGCGGAGACACAACTCAGCGTCGTGCCGTTCTCGGGCGGCGGCGAGATCGTGACCAATCTGATGGGCGGCCACATCGACGCGGCCGGTCTAAATCTCACCGAGGCGTTGGATCAGATTCGACGCGGCGACTTTCGCGCACTTGCCGTCATGGCCGACGAGCGCCTGGCGATCATCCCGGATGTTCCCACGACCGTCGAGCTTGGCTACGACGTCGTGTATTCCACGGTCAGAGGCTACCTGGTTCTGAAAGGCACGCCCGAAGATAGAATCCAGGCACTGGAGTCGGGGATGCTGGAGGGCATGCGACAAGAATCGTATCAATCCTACCTACGGGGCTCGGGCCTCGATCCGAGCGGCATCGCCGGGCGTGAGGTTTGGCAGGAGCAGATTCAGCGCCTTTATGCCGATGCTAAGCAAGCCATGATCGACCTCGGCATCATTGAGGAGAGGTAGCTGAGTCTTTTTAAGCAGGTTGTTGGGCGGTACTCGGCATGAGACACCAGGATACTAACGTCGGAGTCGTACTCCTCGCACTGTGCGCCGTCATCTACTGGCTGACGACCGGTTTCACCGAAGTGCCGGCCATGCTGTCCCAGAATGTGCCACCGACGTTTTTCCCGCGCCTGGTCTTAAGCTTCGTCGCGATCCTGAGCGTTGTACTGATCTTCAACGGGCTGGGCAAGCGCCCGGAAGTCAACGTCCGCATCGAGCCGGCGGTGCTGGTGACTGCCGCGATCGTCGTCCTGGCCGGCCTGTTGGCCGGGTTACTCGGCACGCTGCCGACGCTAGCGCTGATCGCCATCGCGCTCCCGCTGGCCTGGGGAGAACGGCGCTTGCGTCCGATCGGGATTCTCGCGATCGGCCTGCCTGTGAGCATCTATCTGATTTTCAGCGTAGCGCTCGGCATTCGTTTTCCGCCCGGACGACTTCTGGACTGGCTGCTGTAGACGATGGGCTTACCTGGACTCGAGTATGCAATCCCGGTATTCACCGATCCGCTGATCATCGGGCTAATCATCGCCGGCACGATCGCGGGCGTCATCGTCGGCGCACTGCCGGGGCTGTCGTCGTCGATGGCGATCGCGCTCCTGCTGCCGTTCTCGTTGTACCTCGATCCCGTCCCTGCGATCGCCCTGCTCGCCGCGCTTTATTGCGCCGGCACGTTCGGCGGCTCGATCACGGCCATCCTGATCAACGCGCCCGGTGCGCCTCCCGCGGCCGCTACGGCATTCGACGGCTACCCGATGGCAGTGAAAGGCGAAGCCGGACGTGCGCTCGGCATCGCGGCGATCGCGTCGTCCAGTGGCGGCATCTTCAGCGTGATCGTGTTGTTGTTCGCTGCGCCGTTCCTGGCGCGCGTGGCGTATAGTTTCGGCCCACCCGAATATTTCGCGCTCGCGGTGTTCGGCTTGTCGATGTTGGCGACCCTTAGCGGTGAAGCCCCGGTCAAAAATTTGATCGGCGGCTGCCTGGGCCTGCTGATCGCAACGGTCGGAGTGGACCTGACGACCGGCGTCGAGCGGTTTACGTTCGGCGTGCCGGAGCTCCTCGACGGCATTCATTTCATTCCGGTACTGATCGGGCTGTTTGCCGTGACCGAGTTGCTGAGCCAGGCGCAGAATCTTGGCCAACAGAAGCTCGGCATCCGTCTATCCGCGGTGAAGCTACCGTCGCTCGACGATCTGCGCCGCATCAAGGGCACGATTCTGCGCTCTAGCGCCATCGGCACGTTTATCGGCGTGCTGCCGGCCGAAGGCGGAACGATGGCGGCGATGATCGGTTATAACGAGGCCAAACGCTGGTCGGACGAGCCGGAGGCCTTCGGCAAGGGCGCAATAGAGGGCGTCGCCGGGCCGGAGGCCGCCAACAATGCGGCGACCGGTGGGGCGATGGTGCCGACGCTGGCGCTGGGCATCCCGGGCAGCGCAACCGCTGCCGTGATCCTCGGGGGACTCCAGGTTCATGGATTGCGGCCCGGCCCCTACCTGTTCGAGGAACAGCCGGGGCTACTGTACGGCATCTTCTTCGCGATGCTGCTCGCGAATATTTTATTTCTCTTCATCGGCCTCGTCGGCGCGAAGGTCTTCTCGCGCATCAGCCTGGTGCCGCCGACGCTGCTGTGGCCGACGGTCTTCGCGTTGTGTTTCGTCGGCGCCTACGGCCTGGAGCAATCCATCGTCGATGTCTGGATCATGATGCTCGCCGGCCTGCTCGGCTTCGTCTTGAAGCGCTACGGATTCAGCCCGGCACCGATCATCATGGGGTTGGTGCTCGGCGGCCTCGTCGAAACCTCGTTGGCGCAGTCGATGATTATTTTCGACCAGCAGTGGACCGGGTTTCTCGACCGGCCCATCGCGCTGGTCTTTCTCTGTCTCGCGACGATTAGCGTCTTCGGGGCTCCGGCGCGCACGGCGCTGCGCAGGTTGTTTCCCGGGAACGATCGGCCGACCTAGCAGCCTGCTAGACTGACCACAGCGATCAACGCCATCCAACCGACGACGCCACGGAGACTTATCCATGACAGGCGGTAGCCAGGCTGAAATCCAGCGCTTCACACCCGATATCGAGTCTCGCCACGGCGAGAACCTGACTCGGGAAGTTGCGTCGTTCGTCGTCGATACTGGCTTCGACGACCTGCCGCCGGAGCTGCTCGAGCTCAGCAGGAAGTCGATGCTGGATGGCCTGGGTCTCGCCTTGTCGGGCTCCGTCGCCGAAAGCGGGCGGCTGGTGCAACAGTATTTGCTGAGCCAGAACCTGGCCGGCGACACGTCTGTGCTCGGCACGAGCCTGCGGATACCGGAACGATTCGCCGCGTTTGCCAATGGCGTGGCCATGCACGCGGACGACTATGACGATACCCAGTTGGCGGTCGGCAGGGACCGTGTCTACGGGCTGCTCACCCACCCGACCGCCCCCTGCCTGCCCGCCGCGCTGGCCATAGCCGAGAGCGGCGATCTCTCCGGTCGTGATCTGATGCTGGCCTATAACCTCGGCGTGGAGGTAGAGGCAAAAATCGCCGAGGCGATGTCACCGAGACATTACCAGCATGGCTTTCACTCGACGGCGACGTGTGGCGTGTTCGCCTCGGCGTCTGCCGTCGCAAAGCTGTACGAGTTGGATGTCGAAACGACGCTGCGTGCGCTCGCGATAGCGGGGAGTCAAGCCGCGGGGCTGCGAGAAAACTTCGGCACGATGACCAAGCCCTTCCACGCCGGGCGGGCCGCGGAGGCCGGCGTCGTGGCGGCCGACTTCGCCAGAGCAGGCTGGAGCGCGACGGATAAGATCCTGGAATCCCCCCGCGGATTCTTTCAGGCCCATGGGGGCGGTTATGCGCTGGACGCGCTGCAAGGCAAGCTCGGTAATCCCTGGACCTTTATCGAGCCGGGCATTTCTATCAAGCCGAATCCCTCCGGTTCTCTGACGCATCCCGGCATGACGAAGATGCTCGAGTTGATTCTGAAATATGATATCCAAGCGGAAGACGTCGCCAGCGTCGACGTGGGCACGAACCACAACATGCCCAACGCATTGATTCATCATCGGCCGACGGACGAGTTACAGGCGAAGTTCTCGATGGAGTTCTGCATCGCGATCCTGTTGTTGGAGCGGCGCGGTGCGCTACCCGAATTCACCGACGAGGTGGTGAATCGCGCCGATGTACAGGAACTGATCGGCCGCGTGAACTTCGGCGTGCATGCGGAGGCCGAGGCGGCAGGCTACGACAAGATGACGACGATCATCGATATCAATCTTCACGATGGACGAACGATCTCCGGTCGTGCCGACTTCGGCAAGGGCAGCCCGGTGAACCCCATGAGCTATGACGAGGTCGCGGACAAATTCAGGGGCTGTGCGGAGTTCGCCGACTGGCCGGACAACCTCTCCGAGGATGTCATCGACATCGTGGGCGAGTTGGAGGACGTCGAATCCGTACGCGAACTCACGACGCTTCTCTCATATCGATAGGCGGGCGATCGATTGGCCGACAGGACCGCTAATGTGAATCTGGAAGGCGAGACCGCCCTGGTCGTGGGCGGAACGCGCAACATCGGACTCGCCGTCGCCAAAGCGCTGCAGGGTGCGGGCGCGAAGGTGTGCGTGGTCGGCGGCTCGGATTCCGCGGCGTTGGCGAACGCGTTAACGGAGCTCGGCGCCGCCGAGGGAAAAATCACCGGCCTCGTGGCCGATATCACGGACGAGGCAGCCGTGAACAGCGCTTTCGAGCACGCAGAACAAAAACTCGGCGCCGTCTCGATACTCGTGAATGGACCCGGGTATCGCCCCCATGGACCGTTCATGGACACGAGCTTAGAGACCTGGAACGCGGTGCTGGACATCATGCTCACCGGTCCCTTCCTGACCTGCCGGGCATTCTTCCGCCGGCTACCGACGGAGCGAAAGGGCGCGATCGTCAACATCGGCGGCCTGAGCGCGCATCGCCCGGCCAGGGATCGCGCGCCCGTGATCGCCGCCAAGGCCGGCATCGTCGGGCTGACGAAGGCGCTGGCCGCCGAAGGCCGGGGCCAGATCCGCGCCAACTGCGTCGTGCCGGGACAGATAGACACCGAGCGTAAGCCCGGCCAACCGCAGGCTCAGTTCACCGATGACGAAATCGAGGCCCGCGGCAGCTGCGAGGACGTCGCGCGCGTCGTGCTGGCGTTCTCGAATCCCAAGGACGGCTATGTCACCGGGCAGACCGTGCACGTCAGCGGTGGGCGCTACATGGCTTAGGCTGAAGTCCATGAGTGACGCCGACCGCGACAAATGGGACGCACGCTATCGGCAAGGAAGCTACCGGGCACGTACCCACCCGACCGAGTTACTCGCCGAGTGGCTGCCGCGCCTGCCGCGGGGGCGTGCCCTCGATGTCGCCTGTGGCGCCGGACGCAACGCGCTGTATCTGGCCGAAGCCGGTTACGAGGTCGATGCGATCGATATCTCGAGTGTGGCGCTCGATCGTCTCCGCGAGACGGCACAGGCGCGAGGCGTGGAAGTTACCTGCATCGAGACCGATCTGGAATCCTGTGAACTGCCAGACCGAAACTACGATCTGATCGTCATGGCGCGATATTCGCAGCCCTCCCTGATCCCCCATCTAATCGGCCTACTGCGAGAGAGCGGGCATTTTCTCTGCGAGGAGCATCTGGCGACCGACCGCGATGTCACCGGCCCGTCGGACCGAGCCTTCCGGATGGCGCCGAACGAACTGCTTCGACTCGCGGCAGAGTTGCGCGTGTTGTTCTACAGGGAAGCGATCGTCGAGGATCCGGACGGACGGCAGTCCGCGCTCGCGCAGCTCGTCGCCTGCCGAGGGTCAGCGGGACTCTGAGGCGTAAAAACCCGGTACCGGCACCCGATTAGAGCTTAGTCTGCTCTAACGGCCGCTCTCGATGCATCAGAATCCACTCCGCATGTTCGTCCAGCGCAGCCTCGCCCAGCGCCCTCAGGATGGCGCGTTTCTGATCGTCGTTCGTGGTCTCGTCGAGTCGTTGTCTCGCATTGGAGAAGAGCCGGTGCATGAAACGATATTGCTTGATGAGTTCCTTGTCCGCCTTCTTGTGGGCGTAGGCCTCCCGGACCGCGGCGATCAGCGGGAAGCCGCCCATCAGGGCGATCAGGAGGGTCTTGATATCACCCGACACCCGATCCCCGCCGACTGCCAGGAGCACGGCGACCATCAGGCCGATCCAGACGCACGCCAGTCCCAGAGTCTGCGTCAGCCTGTGAAGGCGAGTTCGCGCCCGGGACGTTGTCTCGTAGTAAGAGAGCTGGCCCTCACCGTCGGGACCCTGCTGGCCAATCCAATGCTCAATCGCGTGATTGAGCCCGCCGGCGTTCGTCTTGGCGTCATACTTTTTCGTTGTGACACTAAGGACCCGCATGACGTTCCGGATCCAGCCCACTTCGATATCCTGTTTCTGCAGGAAGTTATCGTGGATGAATGCCGTGCCCGACTCATCGGTCACTCCGGCAATTCGCCAATAGAAAAGGACTCTGAGTCCTTCCGCCAACGCTCGATAGTCGAGGTATTTGCGATGCCACTCCAGGCGTCTAGCGATCAAGTACAGCATGACGCCGCCGGCGAAGACAATGAGAAAGACCCAGATCATATATTCCATGTTCTCGAAGTCGGAATACAGAAGAAAGGAGAGACCCAGCAACACCGCAAGCGTGTAGATCGTTCTCAGGCTGAAATACACGCGGCTCTGAAACGTCGTCGCGAGCCGATTGGCGATGACGAAGTACTCGTCGATTACACTTGCCGCGTCATCGACATAGGGTCTCGAACTCTCGTCGACGAGCGACTCCTGTCCCTGGTCTGTGGCATGCCGTGCGACATCCAGATTGAAGCTCTCCATCTGATGAAAGATTCGCACGTACGCTTCGGGCATTTGCTTTGCCGGCTGAATATACGACGACGACGTGTAGTATCCCGCGTCTCCAACGTTCAGACCTTCCACCACCGTACCGTGGCGTTGGTCGCGGGAGATCGCGATATGGTAGACGAGATCGTTCTCATTGCCGGCCAGCAACTGAGGAGAGTCCAGGGGGCGTTCGACGAAGCCCGGCATCGTGTCGTCAAGATGAAAATGCACGACCGTAGATGTGCCGCCAAGCTCATCGATCTCTTTGCCATCCCATACGGCCAGCAGAATCTGGCAGTGGCTGGAGAGGAACACGCCCAACTGGGCATACTGGCGTGTGCGGGCCGGCCCCTGATCGCGGATCGACTCCAGCGTATTGCCGGCGACGAGAGGCAGTTCGATGACCTCTCCCCTGCTGCATAACTCCTCGAACTCCTCAACGGAGCTATCGGTCTCGAAGTCGTCCGCGTACAGGCCTCTCGGCATCGGCAACGGGATGAACAGATCGATACCGAGATCCAGCGCAACGCGTGCCGCGATCCGGCCGGCGCCCTCCGCCAGAGGTGACATCAATTGGATCGGCAGTTCCGGAAACTGCTCCCGGAGGCCGGTGAAGAAAGCACGAGTCAACGCCTGAATACCGTCGACCTCAGCCGGTACGATATCCCGGTGCCCCGTGACTGCGACGACAAGCGGTGTCTGCATGCGGCGGGGTTCCCCGACCCTACGACCATCCCCATGCGCCCCGAGGCAAGAACTCTTGTCGGCCTTCCGCGCGGGTGCCCCATGATAGCACTCCGCGCGGCCAGGCAAGTGCGGCGTCCCTGAGTGGATCTCGCCAGACGCCGAATGTCTCAACGCTTGTCGACGATCCTTGATAGTCAGCGAACTTAGGGATAAAGAGGGTACTGGGAAAAAGAATAGAGCAGCAAAAAACTTAAATGGGCCATAAAGAAATTCTGCTCGTTTACGACAAACACTGCCCCGTGTGCGACAGCTATTGCCGGCTAATGCGGATCGAGGCATCCACCGGCGCCTTGAAGCTGATTGACGCCAGGGAACCGAGTGACGCGTTGGATGAGATCACAGCCCTCGGCTTGGATATCGATCAGGGAATGGTCTTGAAAATGGAGGGGGAGATTTATTATGGCGCGGACGCGATCCATGCATTGGCTCTGATTAACAGCCGGTCCGGCTTCTTTAACCGCCCGAATTACTGGCTGTTTAGATCCAAGCGAGCGTCGCGCATTCTTTATCCGGCCTTGAGATGTGGCCGGAATCTGCTGTTGAAGCTATTGGGTAAGACGAAGATCAACAACCTGGGCCGGGAGAATAACCAACGATTCTAGACCCCGGTCCGAACTGCCCGTCTTAGCGCGGAGACTCAGAAGCGGAACGTGCGGCTGTACTTCACCGTGAACTCCGATTCACGCGAGCTAAGCCCGGAGAAACTCGCCAGCGCATCGGAGTTGTGATTCCAGACGAGATAGAAGTCTTCGCCGGCTCGCGGATTGAAGCGCAGGCGGCTGTTGAGCCCGACGGTGTTGGACACGTTGTCGTATTGAAGTAAGTTCACCCACGACCACTTGACGTTGAACGCCAGGTTCGCACGGAGCTGGATGAGCCGGGTCGTGAAGTTGCCGACCGGCAACTCGACGTCGTTGTACTGGTAGTTGGCACCCAGGTACCAGCGGCTGCTCGGCCGCCAGTCTATGCCGCCGTCGAGCGTCAGCTTCCGTCCGTCATAAAAATCGCCCTCCTGGATGGAGAATCTAGGAGCAAACTCGCGTTCCGATGCCTGGGTAATCTCGATCTGGGCGCTGTAGTTGTCGTATTCCCCCGGCGCAATGATGACGCCGTCGGAGATCTCGAAGGGCTCGGTCAGTACCTCCGTCTGATACCTGACTATCATCCCGTACCGATCCCCCCGATGGTTCTCGAGCCGGAACGGCCTGAAATTCAACGAGCGCGACTCCAACTCGCCGGTGACTTTGTTGTCGTACTGCGAAATGGACATCCACATCTGGTTGCTTCGGAGCCAGCGGTGATTCACGGGGCGAAACCGGTAACCGCTCGAGACCCACACTCGCTCATATCCGGTACGGTTCACGAAGCCCAGCGCGGGATTGAAATTCTCCTCGACCACCTCGTAGCGCATGCTGAAAGACAGTCCCTCGCTGGTCGGCAGCGAGAACTCGAGCCCCCAGGCGGATTCCTCCGTCGCGACGCCTTCGGTATCCGAGCGTTGATACCACGCGGTACCCTCGACCGTTCGCCCGGATGGCCGCCGGGTATTCCGGTAGCGGAAGTCGGCGCCCACGACGGAGTTATCGAGATTCGAACGCGGGTCTCCATCCGTCACGATGATGCCGACGCTGGACTCGTCGAAGATATTCGACGTGACGCGGCCGACGAAGAGGTTGCTCTCGTCCACGGCCCCGAAGCTGTCCTGCTGCACGCCCAAGACGCCGACATTCCAGCGCCCTGCCCGCCCCGTCAGCTTCGCGCCGACATCCAGGTCTACAGGCTGGCCCGTGCCGCTCAACCCGATGCGCCGGGAGAAAAACGGAATCGCATTTCGGTCGAGGTCACCGAATGAAAAAATATCGACGTCCTGCAGGAAAAAATCCCTCTTTTCGGGAAAGAACAGGGAAAACCGGCTCAGGTTGACCTGCCGGTCGTCGACTTCCGTCGCCGAGAAATCGGTGTTCAGCGTCAGGACCCCGGTCAATGAGGGCGTGAAGTTGTAAAAGACGTCCAGCGACGGATCGGCCGCCGTGTCGTCCAGGGACGCGGCGAAATCGCGATTGCTGGCCACGCTGATGGACGGGATGATATCGAGGCCCCTGCCCTGGTGGAGATTCTCGAACCCGCTCAGCACGCCCGTGCCGCTCAAATTGATCGCCCGGTCATAGGACGTCCACGCCATCTTCTCCTGTTTGCGCGGGATCGCACGACCGATCGTAAAGCCCCAATCGGGATTGTTCGGATCGAAGTTCAGCGTCTTGAACGGGATGGCGAGTTCCGCAGTCCATCCCTGGTCGTCGATCACGGCCTCCGCGAACCAGATTCCATCCCAATCTGCATTGATGTGGGTGGGCCGGTCGAATATGCCATCGCGCCGAACGCCGTTGGGGTTGACTTGAAATTTGTAACCCGCCCGCCTGTGATTGAACGGGTCGAGGATGAGTTCGACGCGATCGTCGACAGAGACGGATTGCCCCTGAATCATCTGCCTCGCCGCGATCTGATCGGGCTCGCTGTCGAACAGGCGGGCGCCGACATAGAGATACTCGTCGTCGTACATCAGGTAGAACGTAGACTCTTCAGACGGCACGCCATACTCGACGGGATCGTACTGATGCAGGTCGCGAATGATGGTCGCGTTGGACCAGGCCGGATCATCCAGGTAGCCGTCGATTTCCGGCGGCTCGGAGGTCCGGACGATCTCGGCCACTTTCCGGCCGGTCAACTCCTGACCCGGTGCGATCGACGCGAAACCGCCCGATGCCACCGCCAGCACCATGCTGGCGACAATGCGACTGTCAGCTCGCCTCCGAAACATCTCCATCACAGCTCTCTAGGACCCACGATCCTTGTGAAATACGCCTTCCGCGACCAAACGCCACCGCCATAGGTGGTCCCACACCCTGAATCGAAATCTCCCCGGAACTGCCCGGCCGGGCCTGCAGGCGCCGTCGCTTCCGCCTCTCCCAAACGCCCTTCAGACCGGACTCGGGCGCGATTTAAGCAGAGATTACTCTCGGATGGAAACGAATAGTCTTAAGATTAATTAATGTATCGCCGAGCTTCACTGGTCCAGGAGCCCGGCGTCTCGATGCAACCGTACGGCTTGACGGTCTCGCCCGGTCGCCATATCCAGTAGGACTGGTGCGTCACGGGCTCCGTGAACGTCACCGGATCGGTGACGGTCATCTCGTAGTCGAGTCGCCGCTGGTCGGCACTGAGGCTGAAGCGCTCCTCGATCGTCGCGTTTCCACTCAGCGGGGGGATCCCTGCCGTGCCGAAGTACAGAGAATTGATACGCGTCGTGGTCACGACGAGATCGCCGTCGTCCCAATAGCCTACCGAGTAGCCCCACGGTGTCGGCGCTGCCCCGGTGGCTGAATCAAGCGCCCCCTCGCGCAGGTGGATCGTCCGAACGGTGTCGAACTCTTCTGCGAGCAGCCGGATCTGGTCATTGTCGCCGACAAACTCGAACGGCCAGTTGCTACTCATGATCCTCGGCATGCCCTTGGGCTTGCAGCCCGTGTCGATCTCGACCAACGGGTCCCAGGCCGCTTGCGCCACCCGCGCCGCCGCAGTCAATGGATAGCTGTTGAGCCAGAAGGGCGATCGAACACCCTGCTCGGCTCGGCTCCAGACTCTGAATATGCCGTGGGCCGTGGCTTCGGCAGCCCGGACGGCGTCCTCATCGAATTCCTCGAGGACCCGCTCGATCGTGTCCTGGGACCAGCGCGGCGGGAGCCCTGTGTGGAGCAGGACCTCGCGCCCGTCGGGCAGGAGCACATGGCTGACCTCCATCACGTTCTCCGCCACCTTCGACGGAGGGCCCGCCACGCGGACTCGCGTGCCCACCGTCAGCACATCGGGCCCGATGCCGTGCCGTTCCAGGAGACTCGGCGGTGTCGTCTCCATCTCCCACACGGCACCGCCATAGGCCGCATCGGCCTGAATCCAGTAGCGCACATGCGGATGTCGCCACTGCACGCGCGTGATCTCGCCCTCGAGCTCGATCATCCGGCTCATGTCGAAAAACGTCGCTCTGGAGTGGTGCGCGGCAACGGCGAAGGACGCCAGGAACATCGTGAACAGAAGAACCGTGGTCAGCCACCTGATCATGCGCGTCCCCTCCAATATCCGGTCTGTGGTCTCGCCCGGAAGACGGGACCTTTGTTAGCCGGATTCTACCCAGATAGGGTTTGCCTGCCTACTCGTCGCGGCGGGGGGGCTCGGAACAATTTGCGGTCGCCCCTCAGCGAGACACGGGATCCGCCAAGGTAAATGAGCCGCGCTCACCTCCGCTGCGAAACCATTCCTGCGCTTCCGCAGCGGTCCGGTCGCGTTCCCGTACCGTGGAACAGTGCCTACGGCGTATATGTGAGCCAGTGGGCACGAAGGTCTCACAGACGACGGTATCGCCGGTTATTGGCTGCGGCCGGATCGACACTTCTTTGACATTCTCCGCCTGGATGCTGATCGCATTGGCAACCATGTGCGGCGGTTGGACCGGTAGAGCGTCGCAGCCGAGAAGAGAGAGCGAGCCTAACAGGCTCAGAGCGGCGGCTCTGATGCTGCATTTCTTCTGTACAACCACATTCTCCAATTTTTCTTGAACCCTGTCCGTCATGAAGCTTCCATCTATCTGGTCGGCGTTGAGTCTTGTGGTGTTATGCCCAGCTGCTTTAGGGATACCGACGAGAATACAGATCGTCGTGCGCCGATCCATGACGGCCGTCACAGTTAGCTCCGACTGAGGGACTCGATCTGTCCCATGTCGCCGTTCTACGATGCGGAGCTACATCGCACATTGCGAAGCTCGCTCCCCGCGGAATCGTGATGCGGAAGTGGACATCTCGAGTCGGATTCTGGCCGGCCAAGACTGAATAGCAACGACTCGTTGAGAAGTGGCGGCGCAAGACCGCGGAGCTTCAAGGGCGCGACCGCTCCGATAGTCGGGTAAAATACCGCGCCACTCCCTACCAAAACCGCACTTAGTAGGAGAAAGCCGCGTTATTGGAGGCGCCCTGTTTAGGGCACGGGAGAACACCCGTAATTGGCTGGTTTATAATAGGTTTTTTCGGCGGTGATGTAGCTCAGCTGGTTAGAGCGGCGGATTCATAACCCGCAGGTCGGTAGTTCAAGTCTACCCATCACCACCAATTAAATCAATGAGTTAACCTGGTTATAGTGCCGAGATTTTTCGTCCTTGTTGATTGTGTAGGCGCTGTGTAGGATTCTCGACCGAATTTCGCCTCTTTAATGCTGGCCCAGTCGGAGAGCTTCTGATTCATTTGCTATCTCGCCAAAATATGCGCCAGCTTGCATATTAACAGTTAAGGATACTCTGATTAATTCACTGGTTGAGAGATAATACAGGCTGATCGACATCGGGTGAGGAATGAAGCATGCGTCAACAGTCATTGTCGAATA
>SMVA01433868.1_pt1 | contig 48267 bp, 47 predicted proteins | sample 2456451 | NCBI WGS metagenome assembly SMVA01 (sample SAMN11095933, study PRJNA526329) | marine sediment metagenome | biome: Marine sediment; feature: Surficial sediment; material: Deep marine sediment; isolation source: Hadal surficial sediment | place: Pacific Ocean | collected 2014-05 | depth...
CAGCTTATAGTAAGTATTCAAAACAGCAGAAACTCCGAACTTTTTACGAGTACTTTTACAAACTAATCATTATTTGAAACACTAACCATTCGATCCTGCATCGAATTCATCCTCTTTCTATCTCCAACATCCTATAAAAAGCCCAACACAAAAATAGACGCCACAGCGTTACTCCTTCCAATACAAGTGAAATCAATGAACCTAACTGATCTAAAAGCAAAACCAATTCCAGAATTACTAGACATCGCCCATGAGATGGGTATGGACAACCTGGGACGTTCACGTAAACAAGAAATAATAGCCAGCGTCCTTCGCAAACATGCAAAGGGTGGTGAAGCAATTTATGGCGATGGTACCCTGGAAATTTTGCAGGATGGATTCGGATTTTTAAGATCAGCTGATAGTTCTTACCTAGCTGGTCCAGATGATATTTATGTTTCCCCCAGCCAGATCAGGCGATTTAACTTAAGAACCGGGGACACCGTTTCTGGCAAGATCAGATCTCCGAAAGATAGTGAGCGATACTTCGCTCTTCTAAAGGTCGACCAGATTAATTTCACCGATCCATCTGAGTCCAAGAAAAAGATTCTATTCGAAAACCTGACGCCACTTTTTCCTGATGAACCGCTCCGACTCGAAGCAGGAAACGGAAGCACAGAAGATCTCACCTCGCGGATCATCGACCTGACTTCTCCGATCGGAAAAGGTCAACGCGGCCTTATCGTGTCACCACCGAAAGCAGGCAAGACTCTTATCCTCCAGAACATTGCCCAGTCCATCGTGCGCAATGATCCAGAGGTTCACCTGATTGTTCTGCTCATTGATGAGCGACCTGAAGAAGTCACAGAGATGCAGCGTTCAGTTCGGGGTGAAGTTGTCGCGAGTACGTTTGATGAACCGCCTTCACGCCATGTACAAGTCTGTGAAATGGTTATCGAGAAGGCAAAACGCCTGGTTGAGCATAAGGCTAATGTGGTTATCCTGCTGGACTCGATCACCCGCCTGGCCCGTGCATATAACACCGTCATACCTGCTTCCGGCAAAGTATTAACCGGTGGAATAGATGCACATGCACTGGAACGTCCCAAGCGATTTTTTGGTGCAGCGCGAAACATCGAGGAAGGTGGCAGCTTAACCATTATAGCGACCTGCCTGGTCGATACAGGGTCAAAAATGGATGAAGTCATTTATGAGGAATTCAAAGGCACAGGTAACCTTGAACTACACCTTGAAAGAAAGATTGCGGAGAAGAGGGTCTACCCCGCAATCAATATTCGCCGCTCAGGAACTCGTCGTGAAGATCTGTTGATGAGCGAAGAGGAGCTTCAGAAGATCTGGATACTTCGGAAAATACTGCACGAGATGGATGATCTTGTTGCAATTGAATTCTTGCTGGACCGCATGAAGAAAACAAAGACAAACGAAGAGTTTTTCTCTTCAATGAAGCGAAATTAACCGCTCGGTACTAGTCTGGAAGTCATCCTCAACGGATGCTCTCTTCATTAGTGTTTAATATCGCGCCGGACGTTTAGCTTTATGACCCGAGTCAATTGCCCTGTAATATCAATCGAATACTATAACGAAGACACTCGACAGATCCTGTTACAGGTGCCGGATTCGATAGACACCAGTTTCAAGGCTGGCCAGTATCTCGAAATGACTTTGCCGAGCAAGAGCTGTCCATTTTCCATCGCTAATTCACCTGGGCGAGAAGGAGTAATCGAATTACATATTCGGCCTACTCCAGATTCAGAAGACTCTGTTGAAATCGAGAGTCTGCTGGACAGCAACCCCACTCACATCGAAATCGAATTCCCAAAAGGTGACTGCTTTCTAGAGACTGCACCAGCAAATACCTTGATCCTCATGGCCGCGAGTACCGGTGTCGCACAGATGAAGAGTATTGTCGAGTTTCTATTGCCAGAAGGGATTAATAAACCTGTATACCTGTACTGGGGAGTTATTGCTGACAAGGATCTGTACCTGAGTGATCTCTTCAACGATTGGGTGAAAGAGCACGAGAACTTCCACTACATTCCCGTTGTCAGTGAACCTGAAACCTCCCCGAACTGGGCGGGCAGAACAGGATTGGTGGGAGATGTTGTACTTTCGGAATTTGACTCGCTTATCGATGTCACAGTTTATGTCAGTGGCGGTCCGGGGATGGTGTATGCAACACTTGATTCTTTTGTTGAGCGGGGGATGCCCGAGGGGAATATGTACTCTGATATATTTTCTTATGCACCACGATCAGAGAGTTAGCTGTTAGGGCACCTGCCGGAGTGACTTAATAAAGGTCGTCTAGCAGATAATTTAACGGCTCCGACTCAGATTCAACGCCGACTTCAGATGATCATTACTTTTTGAATATTCCCCTTCAAAAGCCAATAAGCCAGCCAGCAATTCATTAGCTTCCCGGGAATTTTCAAACGCCAGGCTCTTCTCAAATGCCTCACTCGCTTTTAATCGATCACCCTGCGCCTGAAAAATTTTCCCTAAGCAGAGCTGAAGCGCAGCATCATCCTCGTGATTTTTCAACCAGGCATGTGCCTGCTTCGACCTTTTTTGCAGCGTTTCAGTACCTAGATCACCATATTGTTGTACCAGGGCAGCATGCCAGGTTTCTTTAATGGCACGGCGCAGTACCGCCTCTGACTCCTGATCACTATTGCTTGCTGCACAGTATGCGAGGACCACATCCGGGTCATTCTTCGTCGCAGCGGATAGTCTTCTATAGACAATTTTTAGGCTATCATCTGTGAGTCCGTCTTCATTGAGCCTGCCAAGTACTACTTTTTTTTCCAGCTCAAGGAAGGCTTCAGCGGTGCTTCGCTTTTTCACCGATGGCAATAACTCAAGCAGATTCTTCCAGTCTTTGAGTTCGAGCAACGCCTGCTGCCGTATCGGGTTAACGACATCAGATGATCTGAGTGGCGCGAGTATCTCCAGGCACCTCTGCCATTCACCTCTTGACGCGCGCATCTGGGCAGCGGCAATGGCGACGGCCTGGGAGATGCTGGCGTCCGCTTCTTCGGCATTTCGCAGGTAAAGCTCTCTCTGGTCTAACTTATCTTGTTTATCCGCAGCCCTTGCAGCCGCAATGTAATTCACCGCTGGTTGCGAATTGTTTTCCGCACCACTTACAAGAAATCTCTCTGCACGTTCAAAGTCGCCCTCATTGAAGAGCTTCATTCCTTTAGCTGTAAGGTCAAAGGAGCGTCCCTTTTTCTTATCGCCTCTCCAAGCGCGCCACGTGGTTTCGCTACTGATGATGAACTTCGAGACTCTCAGGCTGTAGTAAAGAGCCACAACGAGTCCACCGAGCAAGCCAAGCGCAACCCACAGGCTGGTTTGCAAACTTGAACCATCATAGGAAATCAGCACATATCCCGGATCACGGGAGATCAGTGTGCCGATCCATCCTGCAACAACAACGACAACCAGGATTGCCAACAACGAGCGCTTCATGGAGCCGGTTCCGACTGGTGAAAAGCTGAGAGCAATTCGCGCACTGCTCGAAGAGATGCAGTCACGTCTGGCATCTCCGTCTGTATATCGATCGCCAGAAGTGCTTCGAGACCACCGTTAATGGACATGGTTACTGTATCTTCCGGATCGTAATACCTAGCGATCCAGGTAATGGATTCTTTAAGGCTGGTCGAGTAGATTTCCTGATTACTTTTAAGCAAAGCAATCTGCGCCACCTGAAGCTTCAGGATCAGGTTCTGCTGAAGAAAGTACTCCTCAGAAGGTGGAAGGATTGGCATAATTCTTACCTGGTCACGACGAAAATCGACCAGTGAAGCAATTCGGCGACTAGCCTTAAGAGCAAAATTCCACAACCGGTTGAAGAATGTGGTTTCAGATGTGATGGGGAAGTCTGTTGCAGCCTCAGGGGGTGAGTAGTTGTGCTCAGCTTGTCTCAACTCTGTAACCTGGCCCGCGAAGGCTGACAGACGCAGATAAATTCCTTCCGTATCAATCATCCTCACAGATTCCAGGCTGGCGATATCGGCTGCCATTGCCTGGCGAAGTGAGAAAGCAGTCAACCCCTCGGTATCAGCAACAATGCTGTCAGCAGCTTTAAACAGGGCAAGTGCACCTTCTGGATCACGTTCCATAAGCACAGCCTGGTTGCCCATTCTTAGCAGGTACTCAACCTCGGCAATGATCCAATCCTGGCTTCTGGTACCCGTGGTAGCCTGCAGGTCTGCTATCCTTGATTCAAAATTACTCTTAAACCGAGCAAGCGCTTCCAACTGCCTGCCTTCCATACTACCGAGGCGGCCGGCGAGAAGGGCTAATTCATCAGCGTTGCCCTGCAGTGTCATCTGGGTAACGGCAAGATTACTCGACATCTCAGCGGCGAGAGCTTCCATTGGGTTATTGTCCCTCGGCTGGTAGAGTGTGTACACCGCAAAACTGCCAATGCCAATGGCTACCAGGGCAAGCAGCATGGCGAGGATTCCGGTAATTGACGAAGCTGGCTCAGCCTCTTCTTTGATTTTTCGCTTCTCCAGACGCTCAAACGCGGTGTCTAACTGATCATCACGATCATCCGGTTCCGCGGGGTTACTCGACCCTGCCTGAGGCTCTTCTTCGTCTTCTCCGGTCGCTCGCCCAAGCTCTTTTGTGTGTTCTTTCTTGAGCTCGTCTTTAGTCGACTCGTCTGTCATTCGTTAATTCACCCGCGATTATTGTGCTACAACTTCATTCCGGCTTTATGACTAATGTGACTTTCAGTATTGACTGGAATAACGCGTCATCATCAGCACCTGTCGCTTCCGACACGCCAGCCCAGCCTTGATTGCCTGCGGCGGCTGCAATCCTGCCTGAGGGTACTACCAGATGAAGTTTACCAAGTTCTGCTCTGTTAAGTGAGACCAACAACTGGTTCAGCCCTTCCAGACTGGTCACTACGCAAATGTCTAACCGCTGATCATGCAGGTCACTGGCTAATGATTCACCATATTTGATGCCAATTCGTGTATAGGTTTCCAGGTAGCTAACCCTTGCTCCCCGGTTGACGAGTTCCTTTGCCATGAGTTCGCGACCACCCTGACCCCGCACTATCATCACCCTCAAATTCTCAACTTCCTGAAGTTCTGGTAAGGCTAATAGATCCTCACTACTTGCCTTCTCAGGATAGGTTGCTTTTATTCCATAAGACTCAAGCGCATGGGCCGTCGTTCTGCCAATGGCAAACCATGATATTGCAGGCCACTGTGGCCAAAATTCTTCAAGTACAGAAATGCTTCTGGTCACCGCATTCTTGCTGATAAATATCACCAGATCCTGTTCGTCTAGATTTATCACAAGCCTCTTTGCTGCAGGAGTCATCACTAGGCTCTTGATTTCCAGCATTGGCTTTTCAAGGCTTCTGATTCCAGCCTTGTGAAGTAAACCCTGTAATCCACCATTAAAACCCGAGGGCCGGGTCAATAGAACACAATGACTCGATTTCATTGGCTCAGGATCGCTCTGAACTCTGAATCAATTCAGCTGCGCCTTTTGCCAACAACGCATCTGCGACTTCCCCAGCGAGCTTCGAAGACTCACTTTTTGGTCCACTGAGACTGACATTCAATACTCGCGAACCTGTAAGGTTACTAACAAATGAACTAAGGTGTATTTCACCATCCTTAATCTCGGCAAAAACTGCGATGGGAAGATTACAAGTGGCGCCAAGTCTCGATGTCACCATTCGCTCGCTTCGGACACAAAGTTCAGTGGGTTTATGGTTGATCGCCTGCAGCAGGTTAACGATTAAGGTTTCATCGGTCCGACTTTCAATTCCCACGGCACCCTGGCCCGCAGACGGAATGCAATGGGCCGGGGATATATGTTCGCCAATTCGATTCCCCAGGCCAAGTCTGTTGAGACCCGCGCTCGCTAAAATGATACCTTCAAAATCGCCTGCATCGAGCTTACGTAAACGAGTATCAACATTGCCGCGAAGTTCAATGTAATCAAGATGTGGATAAATAGCCTTTAGTTGCAGCCTTCTTCTCAGGCTGGAGGAACCAATACGGCCACCAGCCGGCACATCGGATAATTGCTTGTACGCCACGGAAACAAAGGCATCGCGGGGGTCGTCTCTCTCACATATGGCCGTGATAGATAGTCCCTCAGGCATCTCGGAAGGTACATCTTTCATGGAGTGAACAGCAATATCTACTTCACCACTAAAGAGAGCCTGCTCCAGTTCCTTAACGAACACTCCTTTACCACCAATTTCGCTAAGGGGTGAAATCTTATTTCTGTCACCCTCGGTGGTCATGCCGACAATTTCAATTTCAAGCTCTGGGAATGCCGCCAACAATCCATCCCGAACAAAATGAGCTTGCCATAAGGCGAGGGTACTCTCCCTGGTCGCGATTCGGATTTTGTCAGTCATATTGGCCAAGCCCGGAACAGCGCATAAAAAACGCCCTGATAAAATACTCTGGTTAAGGAAAGTGTAACAGTACCGATTGGCACCAAAAAAGGCGACCCCTTCGTAACGAAGCTTTTCATAAAAGACTCCGTTAAGAAGAAAGTCGCCTTGACTCCCCGGCAGGAAATGCTGATCTGGTTTCGAATCTATAAAGCTTGCACCAGCCTCCTCAGACCAGAGACGTGCCTGCGGCTTACATCCAGCTTTTGTTCCACGCCACGCATCCTGACTTGATAGTGCCCGGTAGAATCACGTTCGAGTGCTTCGAGATGATCCATCATCACCAGAGCATTACGATGAATTCGAACCAGCTTGTCGCCAAACTCGCCTTCCAGATCCCGGAGGGTATCATCGATCAGCACTTCGCCCTTATCATGACGGACAGTCACATACTTGTGATCGGCCTGGAAGAACCTCACTTCAGACAGGGGAATGAGCTCTATGCCACGACGGGTCTTTGCAGAGATGTGGGTTCTTGATCTGACCTCGTCTTCGCTTGAATCAAGCCCGGTGACTGACATCCTCTGGACCTTGTTGACTCGCCCAATATTAGTGAGTGCCTCGGCCAGTGCTTCCCTTCGCACGGGTTTCAACAAGTAACCGGAAGCATTCACATCTATAGCCTCTATGGCATGTTCACCAAATGCAGTGCAATAGATAACCGCGGGGGGATTTATCATGGCAGCTAATTGCGCCCCGGCCTGGATACCGTCAGAACCAGGCATACGTATATCCAGTAGTACAATATCCGGCTCATACTGCACGACTTTATGGATAGCCTCATCGCCAGACGCGGCTTCAGCGACAACATCAAATCCGGCAAGTGTTGCAACCATCCTGGTCAATCGTTCCCTCGCCAGTTTCTCATCATCTACTACTATCACTTTCATTTCAGTTCGCCCATCCATTTTGGGTTACCTCATTGGTTATCTTTCTATTTATTGGCTCGATTTTCGGTCGTTCTCACTTCTGGAAGGTTTGAACTGCGGTAAACCCTTCCGTTATTAAGGAAATTACTCCTTTCTAACCGCAAAACTGTGACCTAGCGCACAAAATTGAACGATAATTGCCCGTCTAACCCCCATTCTGTGACCTCTGTCACAAAATTCAAGTGTTAATCAGGTGAAAACGCCTGGCTCGGCGCTCTAGGAATCTTCGGGCAACGGGTACTTGACTCGTGTGGTGAAGACTTCGTCGTCCTGATGAGTTGTCACCGATGCACTTAGCCCATAGACAGCCTCAAGGCGCCGTCTGGTGTTATCAAGCGCCATTTTGTTGCCATGTTCATAGGAGTGATCTTCACGAGCGACTGGGTTGGTGATGACGAGTTCGAGCATGCCATTGTCCTTAGAAATAGTGACTGTGACGGTTCCACCATCCGGTAACGGTTGTATACCGTGATATATCGCATTTTCAAGTAGCGGTTGCAAGGTGAGTAACGGGATGGTTACTGTTGCTGTATCCACATTGACTCGCCACTCAACTGTCAGCCTGTCATCGAGCCTCAGTGACTCAATGTGAACGTACTTTTCGCACAGAGAAAGTTCCTCCTTGAGAGGAACAGGCCGGTCACTCATATCATTGAGGCTTGCACGGAACAGCACCGACAGATCTTCGACCACTTCTTCTGCTACTTCCGGTTCAATACTGATCAGGCTGGCTATGATGTTCATACTGTTAAACAGGAAGTGTGGCCGAATTCTGGACTGCAGTGCCTGAATCCTTGAGTTCAATTCTGCCTGTTCCTGCCGCCGAAGCTGGTGCTGGAGGAAGAAGTATCGAAAAGCGATACCTGCCATAACGGCGGTCACCAGTATATTTCTCACCACATGCCCTGTCTGGAAGGTGCCCCAGGAAGTATCGCCCAGCAGAAACAGTTCAACAGCGATACTAAACACCAGCGCCAGAAAAATGATGAGTCCGTAACCAATCATCGTCGCCTGTACCGTTGCCAGACTCATTAAAAAAGGTCTGAGGTTGCACAAGACTGCAGCTGACAACAGCACCAGCCACTGAACGAACACCGAGGTAAGACCAAGGTCCACCCAACTGAAATCAACAAAACTGGAATTTGCCAGAACCATGACAAATACCAGCAGTTCTGCAACCAGCACGAGAAACAAAATACTCTGTGCTTCACAGAGGTCTGGCAGGAAAAAGTCTTCTTCTGATTTTTCGATCAACTGGAGTGCCATTAGCTTTAGTATTGATAATCCTGATTATGCCTGTAGCCAGGGGGATACTGCTATAATCTCGCCTCTTTCAAGCCGAAAAGAGCGACCGGTGGCAGATAATTCGAAAAAACCATGGGATGGCAGATTCACCGAGGCAACAGATGCATTCGTCGAATCCTTCACCGCATCTGTTGAGTTTGACCAGATACTGGCGCCTTATGACATCCAGGGATCAATTGCGCACGCCACCATGCTCGAACGTGTGGGTATCATCACTGATAACGACCTGGCTTTAATAAAGTCCGGGCTGGAAGGAATCCTGAAGGATATTGAATCCGGTACATTCCAATGGTCCGTTAGTCTTGAAGATGTTCACATGAATATCGAACATGCACTCACCGTTCAAATAGGTGATGCTGGTAAAACCCTTCACACCGGCAGATCCCGAAACGACCAGGTTGCCACAGATATTCGGCTTTACCTGCGAGACCAGATTGACCGGATCTCGGCAAAGATAAGACACCTGCAGACGGGTATCCTGGATCTTGCCGCTGCAAATATTGATGCCATTATGCCAGGATTGACCCATTTGCAAGTCGCACAACCGGTGCTCTTCAGCCATCATTTGATGGCCTGGTTTGAAATGATCGACAGAGATTATTGCCGATTGCAGGACTGCAGGAACAGGGTCAATGTCTTGCCTCTAGGCGCCGCAGCTTTAGCCGGTACAAGCTTCCCAATTGACCGTACATTGACAGCTGAACTGCTGGGCTTTGACGGGATCGCAGAAAATTCAATGGACGCCGTCAGCGACCGGGACTTTGCAATAGAATTCGCGGCGGCAGGCAGCCTGATTATGATGCACCTGTCACGCTGGTCTGAAGAGCTCATTCTCTGGACTTCGCCACAATTCGACTACATTGAACTCCCGGATCGATTCTGCACCGGCTCATCCATCATGCCGCAGAAAAAGAATCCTGATGTGCCGGAGCTGGTACGTGGTAAAACTGGCCGAGTCTTCGGTTCACTGACATCACTACTTACCTTAATGAAAGGCCAGCCGCTGGCCTACAACAAGGACAACCAGGAAGACAAGGAGCCTATTTTCGACACAGTTACAACACTGCTGCAGTGCCTCACCGCCTTCGCGGATATGATCCCGGCAATTGAACCGAAGAAAGAAAATCTCAGGAATGCTGCACTCAGGGGTTACGCCACAGCTACAGACCTTGCGGATTACCTGGTAAGAAAAGGGATCCCGTTTCGTGACGCCCATGATGTTGTCGGCAAACTGGTTGCCGTGGGCATAGCAGCCGGTAAGGACTTATCTGAGCTATCACTGGATGAACTGCGGTCTCAATCTGAAACTATTTGTGAAGACGTGTATTCGGTTCTAACCCTTGAGGGTTCGGTCAATTCCAGGAACCATTTAGGGGGTACGGCGCCAGAACAGGTAACAGCGGCCATTGAGCGGGCAAAACAAAGAATAGCGTGACAGAGGTCCCGGCTATATTAACCCGAATGCATCAATATCCTGATTAAGTTGTTCCGTGAATACCCTGTTTAGCAATTCTGCGAAGGTTTCATCGGTTGTCCCGCAAACCCAGCGGCTACCATCAAACGAGAGATGAAAGCCGCCTGACTTCGCAGCTACCCAGACTTCATGATTTGCGATCTGACGGCTCAGCACAATACTGCTTCCGTCAGGAAATTCAAGCGTCAGCATGCCAGCTGTCGAATCTACATCTACGTCGGCTTCGAGTTCATCGACTTCATCTTCAATCGCGTTGAAAAGGTTTTCGACAATCTCGTCGTATTCACGATCTTGCATAAACAGGTTCCGTTTTCACTAAATCACAGGCTCAAGTATACTGCACGGCTTTGATAACTACCTGATATGCGCCTACTAATCATTCTGTTCAGCATTTCGATACTCTCCGCCTGCGGCCAGAAGGGTCCCCTTTTCTTGCCCGATAAAGCGTTGCAGGAAGACGAACCGACAACGAGTCCCGCTGCTACGGAATCTTCTAAAAAGGAAGAAGCCAAAGAAGGCAGCCACCCGTCATGAGCGTATTTCAATACAAGAATGGAACCCTTCACGCCGAAGATGTACTCCTGGAACAGATCGCCGAAGAGTTTGGAACACCAACCTTTGTATATTCCAAGAAGGCAATCGTCGATGCTTACCAGAATTTTCACAATGCATTTAGCAGTCATGACCACCTGATCTGTTACTCGGTGAAGGCGAACTCTAATCTTGGAGTTTTAGGCTTGTTTTCGCAGATGGGTGCGGGTTTCGATATTGTTTCCGGCGGCGAATTACAACGAGTGCTGGAGGCCGGTGGTAAACCTCAAAAGATTGTGTTTTCCGGTGTTGGCAAACAGGAATGGGAGATCAATCTTGCACTGGAGGTCGGTATTGGTTGTTTTAACCTGGAATCGGTTTCTGAACTCAGATTATTGAGCAGGCTGGCGACAACAGCGAATAAGACTGCACGAATTTCACTCCGTGTTAATCCCGATGTTGATCCAAAAACACACCCCTACATTTCAACGGGACTAAAGGAAAACAAGTTTGGTATCCCGATGGTTGAAGCGGTTTCAATTTACCAGGAAGCTGATGGGCTTGATAGCATAAAAGTTGAAGGTGTAGATTTTCATATTGGCTCGCAGATTACTGAATTATCGCCTTTTGCAGACACGATGATTCGGATTCTCGAGCTGGTGGATGATCTTGAAAAGATAAATATCAGCCTCTCCCATATAGACCTTGGTGGCGGCCTGGGCATTACCTATGACGATGAAACGCCTGTCGATGTCGAGGAATACGCAAGTTCTATTCTGCAAGCCATGGGTAACCGGCCACAGAAACTTCTCTTTGAACCTGGCAGGATTTTTGTTGGTAATGCAGGCCTTCTATTAACGCGGGCAACAACCCTCAAAGAAAACGGTGACAAGAATTTCGTGGTAGTCGATGCGGCAATGAACGACCTGATTCGACCCGCCCTGTACCAGGCGTGGCAACGGATAGAGTCAGTGGCTGAAGCGGGCGGTGAATTAAAGACTGTCGACGTCGTAGGTCCAGTTTGTGAATCCAGCGACTTTCTCGGCAAGGATCGACTCTTGTCCGTCAAAGAAGGAGACCTGCTGGCGATACATTCGGCTGGCGCCTACGGATTCGGCATGAGCTCAAACTATAATAGCCGAAACCGCGCTGCGGAAGTCATCGTGTCTGGTGATCAGTGTTATTGTGTCCGGAGAAGGGAAACCATCGCCGACCAGCTGCGACTGGAAAGTACCCTGCCTTCTGGTTTTTACTAAAGCGCCAGATGAAGAGGCTTTTGGTAAAAAGTCACTTGCAATAAAAAAACCCACCGGTAACCTTAGAAGCACTATGTTAGTTCGATTTACAAAAATGCACGGTCTGGGTAACGACTTCGTGCTCCTCGACCTCATCTCTCAGAATATTCATTTACGAGGTGAACAGATCCGGGAACTCTCGGATCGCCGAACAGGAATCGGATTCGATCAGCTTCTGCTTGTCGAGCCACCCCTGAACCCTGATGTGGATTTTCGCTATCGAATTTTTAATACGGACGGATCAGAAGCCGAGCAATGCGGAAATGGTGCACGCTGTTTCATGCGCTTCATCCGTGACCGTGGCTTGACAGCCAAAACGGAAGTGACCATCGAAACCAATACCGGGCTGATCAAGTGCAAGTTAGAAAAGGATGGCAATATCACCATCAACATGGGGCCGCCAAAACTCGCGCCTGAAGAAATTCCGTTTATTGCGGATCATTCCATGATCCAGTACGAGCTGGAACTTAACTCTTCTTTACCGACTCATCCAGGATGTGACAAGAATGAAAAGGTTTGTATTTCGGTGATCAATATCGGTAACCCCCATGCGGTGCTAACCGTCAGGGACATCGAAAAAGCCCCGGTCAATCGGCTTGGACCACTAATCGAAAATCATCCCAGGTTTCCACAAAAAGTAAATGCGGGTTTTATGGAGGTCGTATCACGCAACAAAATCAACCTTCGGGTCTTCGAACGGGGAGTGGGTGAGACCAGGGCATGTGGTAGTGGCGCATGTGCCGCTGTCGTCGCTGGCCGGCTACAGGGATTGCTTGATGACCAGGTAGAGGTAACCCTGCCGGGTGGCGTCCTCAATATCTCCTGGCGGGGAGACAATTCAGACATCGAGCAATCAGGCCCAGCTTGCAGAGTATACGAGGGTCGGCTACAGATATGACAAAATCATCGGCACAGGCAAAAGGAAAGAACGTAGAGAAAAAAATTGATGGCTCCATGGTGGCGGAATACCTCGACAAGCATCGAGAATTTTTTTCAGACCGGGATGACCTGTTGCTGAGGATGGAACTACCGCATCAAAATGGCAAGGCAATCTCGCTGGTTGAAAAGCAAGTTGCTCTGTTGCGTGAACGTAACATTGATACCCGCAAAAAGCTGGACGAATTTGTCGAATCCGCTAACAAGAACAATGAGATCTTCGACAAGTGCCGAAACCTGATACTCAACCTGATAGACGCTGAGGATTCTGATCAGTTTTTTAAAGCCCTGGAAAACAGCTTCACACAGGACTTTGACTGTAAGGCCTACAGCCTCATCATCTTCAGCGACACTCCACACCAGATTAACCATTTCACAACCACCGTATCGGAAATGGCGGCAAAAGAATTCATTGGCAGCCTGATCAGGGCAAAACAGCCAACCCTTGGTGTTCTCAGGCCAGCGGAACAAGACTTCCTTTTTCGTCACAAGAGTGAATCGGTAAGGTCTGCTGCCGTACTATCTGTTCGCAAGAATCGACAAATTGCCTTGCTCGCAATTGGTAGCGAAGATGCCCACTATTTCCAGTCAGGTATGGGGACACTGTTTATTGGCTTTATCGCGGATACATTGGCGAAGCTGTTGCCCAAGCATATTTACCTGAAGCACCAATAAGTTCCAGAATGTGACGATGAGCTCCCCCTCGTTACAAAGTTATATCGATCAATTTGTAAAGCATCTTGATCACGAACGACATCTTTCAAAAAATACACTTCAGGGATATCAACACGACCTAAAATTGTTATCTGCATTTTGTTGCCAGCAGGACATTGCCACCTGGCAGGAATTAAACAATTTTCACCTCCGCCAGTTTGTGGCCGATGCTCACCGGGAAGGTATTTCCGGTAAGACCCAGCAACGCCGCCTGTCTTCTATCAGGACTTTTTTTAACTACCTCGCCAGGGAGGGTCTGGTTAAGCAGAATCCTGCACTGGCTGTCTCCACACCGAAAACACCGCAAAAATTGCCGAGGACACTTGATACAGACCAGGTTGCACAACTACTCAATGTTAAAAGCTCAAAATGGCATACTGTCAGGGATGTCGCGATGCTCGAACTTTTCTATTCGTCCGGCCTCAGACTTTCCGAACTGACTAATGCCAATCTAATTGACATAGACTGGGATGAGAAAACAATCAGGGTCACCGGCAAAGGTAATAAGGAGCGTATTCTTCCCGTTGGTTCACACGCCGTGGAGGCCTTAGGACTATGGCTGGGTGTTCGTGAACATCTACCAGGCAAGAACCAGAACATTCATGATGAAAATGCGCTGTTTTTAAGCGAGAGAGGCAATCGAATCAGCCCACGAAATGTGCAATCGAGAGTGAGGCACTTAGCCCGAAGCCAAAATGTAGCAGGTAATGTTCACCCGCACATGCTCCGTCACTCCTTTGCCAGCCATATGCTTGAATCAAGTGGTGATCTGAGAGCCGTACAGGAATTGCTGGGCCATGCAGACATCTCCACCACACAGATTTATACCCATCTGGATTTTCAACATTTAGCTGAAGTCTATGATAAAGCTCACCCCAGAGCCCATAGCAAAAAAATTCCAGACGATTTAACTGTCACTCCCAAGGATGAACCATGATCACGAGCAGACAATGATTAAGGTAATTGCTTTCGATCTTGATGACACGCTTTGGAATAATCGACCCGTCCTCATCAATGCAGAGAAACAGCTGAATTATTGGCTGCAGGCTGAGGTGCCGCACCTTAAATATAATGTTGTGGAAATGCGCTCGCTACGTAATAAAGTACTGGAACACGAGCCTGACCTCACCAACAGGATCACTGAACTCAGGCGGAAAATCATCGAACATGCAATACAACTAAGTGGCATCGAGCAATCCACAGCAACTGATCTATCTCACCGGGCAATGAAGGTATTCATCATCGCCCGAAACAAAATCGAGTTTTATGAAGGGGCGATGGAAGCCATCGAACAACTCGCAGATAGATTCCTGCTTGGTGCACTAACCAATGGTAACGCGGATATCAGGCTTCTTGGGTTAGACAAGCACTTCAGCTTTGCCTTCTCGGCGGAAGAAGTTGGCGCCCCAAAACCGGCTCATGATCTGTTTCACAAGGCACTTGCACACACAGAAACGCAGCCCCACCAGATGGTCTATGTCGGCGATGATCCGGTACTGGACATAGATTCCGCTAATGCAGCAGGGCTCCATACCGTCTGGGTCAAGAATCCTGACAAAGATAAGGTTGGCAAGACATCTGCTGACGAACACATCGATCAAATACGACATCTACCTGAAGCGATCGACCGACTACTTGAAAAGATCAGTGAAGATAGTCCCTGTCATGATGGCCATGGACAGGAAAGTGCCGGTTAATACAAAACCTGCCCTTAATGTCGCGAATGCTTTCTGATAAATGCTTTTATCACATCAACTTCCGAATCAAGTGTTTCTTTCTTCGTCGGTTTTCCTTCCAGCGCATCCAGAGTCGGGTGATGTGGAACAAGATCCGGAATTGAACGACGAATGACATCCTCAAATTTTGCCGGGTGTGCAGTAGATAAGCAGAGTAGTGGTATTCCAGAGGTTCTGTGTTGATTGCCGACATGGATGCCAACTGCCGTGTGCGGATCAACCAGGTAGTTATATTCCTGGTAGATGCTGGCGATGGTATCACGAGTCTCAATATCACTTGCCGACCCGGCAATAAAGGATTCATCAAAACTTCTTGTATTAAAATCCAGTTTTGCATTGCCATCTTGCAAGAACTTATCAAAAAAGTCCGATACCTTTTTACCATTTCTATCTAACTTGTAATACAAGTAGCGCTCAAAATTACTGGAAACCTGTATATCCATAGCCGGACTTTCACTAGTGTGCACTTCCCCTCGCTGGTAGTTACCGGTATTAAAGAATCGCTCCAGGATATTGTTGCTATTGGTTGCAAGGATCAATTTATGAACGGGCAATCCCATCTGCATGGCCAGGTAACCCGCAAAAATATCACCAAAATTCCCGGTTGGCACAGCTACATCGAACGCCTCGGGTTTGTCCAGTTCATACCAGGCATAAAAGTAGTAGACCACCTGGGCAAGAATTCTAGCCCAGTTGAATGAATTGACAGCACCCAGCTGATACTCTTCTTTGAAAGGAAGATCGCTGAAAATACTCTTAATCAGGTTCTGACAATCATCAAAGTTGCCTTGAATGCCAATGCTGAATACATTTTCATCCAGTACTGTGGTCATCTGCTTTTCCTGGGTTGGACTGGTTTTACCCTCCGGGAAAAGAATGAAGATATTGATATTGGACTTACCACGAACGGCTTCTATTGCCGCACTGCCAGTGTCTCCACTGGTTGCGCCTAGAATGTTCAGGTGTCTATTTTCCTTATCCAGAATATATTCGAAGAGATTAGCAACGAACTGCAGGGCGATATCCTTAAATGCCAGGGTCGGTCCATGATAAAGCTCAAGCAAATGTATATTTCCCACCTCAACTACTGGCGTGACCTTCTCATGGTCAAATATCGCATAGCTCTGGCCGATGATCTGCTCAAGGTCTGAGCGGGGAATATCAGTGATGTATTCCAACATGATATTCAGGGCAACTTCCTTAAAACTAAGCCCGGTCCATTCGCTCAGCTTATTGCTTACATCAGGGATCTCCTGTGGCACTAGCAGTCCACCGTCAGTGGCCAGACCCATCATGACGGCTTCTTTAAAACCAAGCCCGGATACCCCACCACGGGTGCTTTGATATTTCATGGAATTTTCTCGTCTTCAGCTCGGGTGCAATCTCTCACAACTTCTGAATTATAAAGAGGAATGTGCAGTAATTGAACTACGATACAAAAAAAATGACTTCAAAAAAAGGCACCAATCGGTGCCTTTCCGGTAAAACAAGTGGTTGAGCTACTCAGAAGATGCTATACGGCTTCTCCTCCTGTCTCACCGGTACGGATACGGATGATATCATCCAGTGCGCTGACAAAGATCTTGCCATCGCCAACCTTGCCCGTATTCGCAGCACTTGTGATTGCTTCAATTACAGAATCAAGCGATTCATCTGCAATGGCAACCTCGATCTTTACCTTGGGCAGAAAGTCGACGACGTATTCTGCGCCTCGATACAATTCGGTGTGACCTTTCTGGCGCCCGAAACCTTTTACTTCAGTTACCGTCATACCCTGGACGGATATTTCAGACAATGCTTCTCTCACATCATCTAATTTGAACGGTTTGATAATTGCTGTGACTAACTTCATTTACTTTCTCCCTAAATCAGGATCACGCTATATTTGATAAAACAAATGTAACTAAATTACAAACTCTTTGATAGCCCAAAAACGACTCTGGAATCACAAACATCGGATCCGCCAAAACATTGGTTTGCAGAAAGGTCGGTATCAAACCAGGTTAACGCAAAATCGATATCTGCCCAGGTTTTAGACAGGCTGACAGAATAGTCAGAGTAATCCGGGGCACCAAAAGTGTCATTGTCATCAATTGACTGATCGCCGTAGTGAAAGGCCAGACCAAAGTCATTCGGTAATGACAACGAATAGTCAATATAGGCATAGATACTAGAACCTGACTCAAAGAAAAAGTCGCTGGAATAGTTCACGCCAACAGTCAGGTCTTTATAGCTTAGGCTCCCATATATTTCCTGGAAACTACTATGGTTTGGACCAAGATCATTCGGATATTCATAATACAAGGCGCCTATATCAAACCCCAGGTCTTCCGTAAATTCGCCTGCAAATCCGGCGTAAACATCAATTTCGATCGAACCATCAAAAGCAATATTCGAAGCCCAGACTCCGACGTATAGTCCTGATTCACCTTCAATATCGAATCCACCCTGGATGGTAGCTTCTTCATCTGTCTGTGAGATTCCCCGGTAAATATAATCAGTAGCCAATGCCACGTTACCACTAATCTCAAGCGCAAATACCGTTGCCGACCCTACAAGCAAACTACTTCCCATCAATGCTGTTATCAGCTTGTTCATTTCCTTCTCCAACTGTAATCATTATTGCTGTTGCAAGGAGCGAACGTCCTCACTTCCGACTTATCCCGAGCATTGACCGTGCCAAGTTAATAATTAGGTGTTAAATCAGCCAGTTAGGAGTTACAAGAGAGTGTCTGGCCGGTTTAAGAGCACTGATATAGTGCATATTCAGGCTCAATGGTGCACTTTAGTGGTGCGAAAAGACAATTGTTACTGAGAGCAGATGACGCACACCATTGATGGTTATTCGCCGGGCGTTTCGAACGAGAAGATCGAGTAAATTAGTCACAATCCAAATAGCTGACGAGACTCATGGCTGTCGCCTCTACCTATTCCCGGGCCGAAATTGGCATAGAAGCACCTGCAGTAACCGTTGAGGCCGATGTCCTGGGAGGACTACCGCAGATACAGATAGTAGGTCTGCCTGAAACGGCCGTTAAGGAGGCTAAGGACCGGGTTAAATCAGCTATCAAAAACGCCAACTTTGATATTCCAGACAGAAGACTCACGATTAATCTTGCACCAGCCGACCTGCCTAAATCAGGAGGGCGATATGATCTTGCAATCGCGCTCTCTATTCTTGCCGCCAGCGACCAGATCCCATCGGAAGGAATGGCTGAAATGGAATTCCTCGGAGAACTTGCGCTTGATGGAGAAATACGATCAATCTCCGGCGTACTTCCTTCGGCCATTCAAGCCTCACGTAGCGAACGCCTCATCGTTGTCCCGAGAGAAAATGAACATGAAGCTGCCCTGGCTGATTCCCCGTACGTGCTGGTAGCGGATTCGCTGCTTCAGGTAGTCGCACATCTTACGGGGAACCGGAAACTTGATATTGCGCGCCAGGGCTCGCCAACAAGAGACCATGAACTCATCCACTCCCTGTCAGATATCCGCGGCCAGTCTTTCGCTAAGAGGGCATTGGTCATCGCAGCATCCGGTGCACACAACATCATTTTTATCGGGCCACCTGGCACTGGAAAAACGATGCTGGCCAGCAGATTACCTTCGTTGCTGCCACCCATGTCGTTGGAAGAATCACTGACAGTCGCTTCTATATGGTCAGTATCGAGATATCCGTTCGAAACGGCTAACTGGTCGCGCCGACCATTTAGGACTCCTCACCATACTGCCTCAGCGGTCGCACTGGTGGGTGGCAGCAATCCCCCACGGCCGGGTGAAATATCCCTCGCTCACAACGGCGTTCTTTTTCTCGATGAGCTGCCTGAATTCACCAGACCTGTTCTTGAGGTACTCAGGGAACCACTCGAATCTGGCCGAATCATCATCAGCCGCGCCCACAGACAAGTTGAGTATCCCGCACAATTCCAGCTGGTGGCGGCGATGAACCCTTGTCCCTGTGGTTACCATGGTGATGAAACTGATCGTTGTAATTGCAGCAATGACCAGATTCAACGCTACAAAGGCAGAGTGTCCGGACCACTGCTGGACCGGATTGATCTGCATGTAGATGTTCCCCCGTTACCCCCTGGCGCCCTGTCAGACCCATCACAAAAAGGCGACAAGGATCAACACAATATTGCGATAAAACAAGTGTCATGCGCCAGATCAAAAATGTTAGCCCGATCCAGACGACTCAACGCACACCTCGATAATCAAGGTATTGAAGCCTTCTGCCAGCTGGATGTTGCAGATAGTAAGCTTTTGGACAAGGCTATGCTGAAGCTGGGATTGTCTGCTCGGGGGTATTACAAAATTCTAAAAGTGGCGAGGACTATTGCTGATCTTGAAGATGTTGAAAACATCAGAACCCATCACCTTACCGAGGCACTGGGATTCCGGCGCCTGGATCGTTACCAGGTCTTAAAATAAACCGGGCAATCGTTAGCTGACCTTTATTAATCCGGACTGGCTATCAAGGAAAGCTTAGGGAAGGCTTAGGAAAAGCTCAGGGAACGCTGAAATTACCTGGCTGCGTCAACCATGTAATCGACAATGGCGTTGAGATCATCGTCAGAACAGTCAAAGCACATCCCTTTGGCAGGCATACCGGGAGGAAGCCCATTGATCGAATTTGCATAGAGTACATCCATCCCCTTGGCAATGCGTGATTCCCACTGGGCTGTATCACCAAATTTCGGGGCACCGGCGACGCCGATATTGTGGCAGATGGAGCAGGTCTTATTGTAATTTTCTTCTGCGTCACCTCCGTCGCTGGCAACCATTTCAGACACAGCGGTTTCTTTGACGCATTCTTCACCCTCGACACAAACACTACCGGCTTTCTGGATGCGTTCAAGTACCGCATCTTCCCGGGGATTGGCAATCGCAACGAAATTCCAGCCAACGACAATGGCTATTGCTACCAAGCCAAACTTCTTCACGATTTTTCTCTATGCATATTCGCCTAAATCTTCTATTTCTGAACTGGGTTAAGAACGACGCGCATTATAACTCAAGTCGTAATGACCACAAGTTAGCTGGTCCCCCAGTCAGCATCTTCAAAATCCCTGTTTCTGGAAAACTGGAATACAGACGAGGTGCCCGCTTCAACTACCGACTGCTCTGATACTCTCGTCAGAATAGCGCTTTCCTGAAAATGATCGAGTGAATCCGCACCGACATTTACCATGGCACTTCGTATCTTGTAGAGCGTGGTTTCCAGCACCTCCGACAAACGTCCGACCAGCGGGACGTAGGCATCTACGCCTTCTTCGAACATCATCTTCCTTGAACCCATACCATCATTGTATCGCTGCCAGTTTTGTGCCCGATGAGTTCCCTCGCCCCAGTAGGGTTTGTACATCTGACCGTTGATCGATGTTTTAGGTGTAGGACTCTCTTCCGTCATGGCAAAGTATCTACCCATCATGACAAAGTCGGCGCCCATCGCCAGTGCAATCACTATCTGGGTGTCATTCGCCAGTCCTCCATCTGAACAAATCGGGATATAGCGTTTAGTTTCAGCAAAATACTGATCCCTGCGCTCAACGACATCCAGCAATGCAGAAGCCTGACCCCGACCGATGCCCTTTTGCTCCCGGGTAATGCAGATTGAACCACCACCCATGCCAACTTTGATGAAATCAACCCCGCCAGCCTCAACCAGATAGTCGAAGCCTTCTGCAGAAACCACGTTACCGCCGCCAATGACAACATCCTCGCCAAAGTTATCTCGAATCCAGCGAATGCCTTCGAACTGGTATTCGGTAAATCCATCTGACGAATCAAAACACAAGACGTCCGCTCCGGCCGTGATCAGTTTCGGCACGCGTGTTTCATAGTCATGGGTATTGATTGCGGCGCCGACACACAACCGTTTTGAGTCGTCAAGCAACTCAAGCGGGTGACGACGGTGGTCAACATAATCTTTTTTGAATACGAGAGAAGTTAACCTTCCGGCTGCATCAAGAATGGGTAAACAATCCTTCTTATTCTGGTGTAACTGGTTGTTCGCTTCCCGCAGGCTGATACCCTCGAGACCATGAATAACCTTCTCTATAGGCGTCATGTGCTGCTTTACACTATTGTCGAGATTATCCTCAAACTCCCAGAAATCCTGATCCGTAATCAAGCCAAGCAACACACCGGTGGCGGTTCCATCACCAGTGACGGGAATGGTTGAATGACCCGACTCCTCCATCAGGTCAATCACTTCCCTCAGGGTGGTTAGCGGTGTGACATTTGATGAACTGGTAACGAAACCCGCTTTATGACTCTTTACCTGCCGAACCATGTCAGCTTGTGCCTCAATGGGCTGGGAACAGAAAATCATGCTCAATCCGCCTTGCCGGGCCAGTGCAACCGAGAGGTCTGTACCTGAAACTGACTGCATACAAGCTGAAACGACAGGAATATTAATACTGAATCGTGGTTTCTTACCGTTTTCCACTGCTGATAACGGGCAGCTTAAATCCACCAGGTCAGCGCTTTGATCCTTGCGGGTTAACCGCGGGATTAACAAATATTCACTGAAGGTTCGGGAAGTGTCGCTAAGTATCGTTGCCATCAAAAACTCCATAGGCTGTGTCCATACAGGTATCGGTATGGAAAGTGTTATTCAGGTTTGAAGAGAATCTGTAGGACGAGCGCCGAAAAACCATAGACCACTCTGGTCTTACTTCATGCAGGAGCATGATTTGAGGTATTTGGAAGAGTTCGGTGGGTTTCGCCATGGCGAATTCTAGGCGAAACCAGCTAACGATTCAACGATCAAGAAACTTCTACCCGTGAATAGTCACTTGTCTAATGCAAAACACGCAATGTTGCAGTGAAATTTTTCGCTTGGCCAGAAGGCTTTTAAACTGTGGCTTACAGAGGGCTATGTTGCAGGCTTACTAATTAATAGTGCGGGGAACTCGGTTATTGCACGTTGCTTGTTAGCGCGGGCTCGATCATTTGCCAGTTTCACACCAGAATTTCCCAGGCCCGGGTCGAGGGAAGAGCCTTTGTTCTTTTTCTCTAGCCGTTTTTCAAACACAGCGACACTCCAGTCCAGATGTCTTTGCGCGGGTCTTAAGCCTTTGTCTGAGAACCCTACTTTATCAAAGTTATAATATTAAGCAAATACTTTAGTTTCTTACTATAAGGTATTGATAATTAAACCTATATTCGTAATATAGAAGTTGAGATCAATAGTCGCGGGCATCATGAACAAATCTGAACTGATCAAACGCATGTCAGACAAGCTCGATCAACTAACCAGCCGGGATGTGGACCTGGCGGTTCATACCATGATCGAGATCATGTCAGAGAGCCTCGCAGACGGTGAACGTATCGAAATAAGGGGTTTCGGTACATTTACCAATCATTATCGAAAGCCACGATCAGTCAGAAACCCAAAAACCGGTGAAGTAGGCATATATAAACCAGGAAAATATGTGCCGCACTTCAAGCCCGGCAAGGATCTGAAACGTAGGGTGGATGAAGCACGCGAAGCGATGAATAACCAGGGACTACCTGAGTCGGTAGCGGGTGAGCCTGCGATCAGCGATTGACCCATATAAAACAGGGGTCTCTGGGCTAAACAGATGCGCTTAAACCTACAATAGCTGCAACAACCGGTGCTTTAGAATTTTCCCTGATGATGCAGCAGGCAGTTCCAAAACCAGCCTGACCTCTGCGGGAACCTTGTAGCCGGTAAGTCGCTCTCGTAAGTAGGCTATGAGACCTGGAATATCTATGGTCTGACCCTGGACAGGCTGGACGAATGCAACAACCTCCTCATTGCCGGGTACCGTCCGTCCGACTACAGCACTCATTGCCACCTGTTCATGGGAATTAAGCACTGCCTCTACCTCCGGAGGGTAGACGTTAAAGCCGGAGTGGATAATGAGCTCTTTACTGCGGCCCGCAATGTTGATACACCCATCACCATCTTCAAAGACCCTGTCACCTGTATTGAACCAACCCTCTACCAATACTTCAGCAGTGAGCTCGGGCTTGCCAAAATATCCTTTCATGATGTTCGGACCTTTGACCCATAATTCACCGACTTCCCCTGGTGGCACGGTATTACCATTGCCACCGAGTATCCTGGTTTCAATTCCTGGTAACACAAAGCCCACAGAGCAGTTGGCCAGAGGTGCATAGAGCCGTGTCTGGCTGATAGTTGGACCAGTCTCCGTCAGACCATAGCCATTATGAAGTGGCATGCCAAATGTCATTTGGACCCGGTTCTTTAAATCAGGATCCAGCGGCGCTCCACCGGAATACATGAATCGCAATTGTTCAGAATGCCATTCCTCGTCCGCCAGTTGCTCGAGCATCAAGGCATACATGGTGGGCACACCCAGAAACCCGACCACACCACCGCTCCGCAGCGCCCTTAAGGTTTCTTTGGCGTCAAATCTGGTAACAAGATCGACGCAACCAGCAGCAAATAACACAGAACAGCACACTGCAGATAACCCAAAGACATGAGACATTGGCAGCACACAGTAAATTCGGTCGCCTGATCCTATGCCACGCAATTTTCCAGAGACAAAGGCAATGAAGGAAAGATTCTGGTGGGTGAGCATCACCCCTTTGGGCGACCCTGTGGTTCCCGTCGTATAGATCATGGCGGCAATCTGGTCGATACCCTTCTCACTTGTTTCAAACGGCACAGTATCAGCCTTGCTCGTGGTGGCAACCTCACCAAAGGTGAACTGTGCCGATATGCAGTTGTCTGCCACCGCATGTTTCGCTGCATCCACAGAATCTGAAGTCGCATAGACGACAATCCGCGGAGCGCAATCGGCTCGTATAGCACTGATCTCAGGAGAAGACAGCCGGGCGTTGATCAACGCAGCGATAGCATCAATTTCACTTAACGCCAGAAAAAAAGCGACCAGTACAACGCTGTTCTCTGCCACCAGCATGACGCGGTCACCAGGTCGGATTTCATTATCAATCAGGTAATGTTTTACCTCTGAAACTACCTGGCGCAGCTCTGCATAGGTGAGGGTAGTATCACCGGCGATAACCGCTGCCTGATCGGGCACCGAGTCGGCCCATTTAAGGATGCCATGGCTAATGCGCTGCGGTAGTTGCCTGTTAATCTCGTCTGCCGAACAACCAAGCAATACTTCATCAGTACGCCTGATTTCTTCAGTCGTCCAACCTGTCTCATTTTTCATATTGAGCGGGGCGCGAAATTGAACGGGTCAGGCTATTTACCTGACCCCGTATTCATACTCCCCATTGAGTCTCTTTCTTTGGCAATAAGATAACTGGCAATTCTCAACATATTGCTGTTGCTACCCGCCATCTTGCTTTCTATACGATATTTACCGTTGATAATGATGGCTGGAACACCACCAGAACGGTAGGCACGGCCTTTAGCCTCGGCTTGTTGCACACTGGCCCGCACGCCAAAGGAGTTATAAACTTTTGCGAAGTCGACCGGATCAACGCCATATTCGGCAAAAAACATGGCCATTAACTTGGGGTCATTTAATCTTTTTCTTTGTTCGTGTATCGCCTGAAACAGCGGGGTATGCAACTTTTCAATCACCTTTAATGCCTCTGCAGCATAGTAGGTTTGTGCATAGACCTGATAGTCCTTGTTCCAGATCGCCGGGGTTCGTTTAAACTCAACATCTGCGGGTAAACTTTGATGCCAGGCGGTTATCGCGGCGTCAAACTGATAACAATGCGGACAGCCATAGGAAAAATACTCGCTGACTTCAATTTTGTTCTCATTTGAGGTTTTCAGCGGCACCTGTAGCTCAACATAGTGAGTACCTTCCTCGTACTCAATTGTTTCAGCGATAACAACAGGGCTCATTGTTAGTGCGAGCAATGCGGTAATAACTATTAATTTGCGCACAAAAACTCCTTTCGTATCCTGATTGGACCGCATCTGAACACGAATCATTACCGCAACCCGTAGATATAGGAAGACACGGCCTCTATCTCTTTATCACTCAGGTCCATGGCAGTGATCCTCATCATTTTTGAATCACCATCATTGGTACGCTCTCCTGAGCGAAATGCCCTCAATTGCGCTTCGGTGTAGTCAGGCCATTGGCCAGCCAGCGCCGGGAAACCAGCAGGTCCATTACCCTGGCCGATGGGTGAATGGCAGGAGGTACAAGCCGCTATGCTCTTGCGCTTGATACCTGCACGATAGATTTCTTCACCCAGGTCCACCAGTTCAGCCTTTGCCACTCCAGGTTTAGCTTTTTGCCGAGCATAGTGGGCCGCGATATCTTCCAGATCCTGATCACTCATTGCATCCAGGAGGCCAGTCATCAAGGGTGAAGATCTCTCGCCGGACTTGATCTCCTGCATCTGCTTCAAGAGATATCTTGAATTCTGACCGGCAATGCTTGGGAAGGCTCCAGCCGGGCTATTCCCATCCTGGCCGTGGCAGGCGGCACAAACCGCGACCAGATCGCCACCATGGTTTGCGTTGCCATCTGCCATAGCGATACTCGTGTATAAGGCCAGTGCGATTCCAATTAACAGTCTAAACATTCCGGATTATTCCTGAATTACTTCCCATCTCTAAGCCAATCCCAGGCACTGAAGATCCCAGGGTGTACATTTCCGCCGATTTTTCCAGCGGCGATGTTAAAATAACCGCCGCATTATATATCAATCTCTAACCAATGACGCCAAACACGATTAATTTTAACGGTGCCACCTTTCTCAAAAGTGCCGCCAAACTTCACCAGTGCCCACCGGATTCCGGTGCGGAAGTTGCATTCTGTGGTCGTTCAAATGCGGGGAAATCAAGCGCCATCAACACCCTCACCCGACAACGGAAGCTCGCAAGAGCCAGTAAAACGCCTGGCAGAACCCAGCTTATTAATTTTTTTGAACTCTCGGGACATCAACGCCTGGTGGATCTTCCGGGATACGGCTACGCAAAGGTGCCCACTGCATTGAAAGAGCACTGGCACCAGCATCTCGATGAATACTTAAGAAATCGGGAATGCCTGAGAGGTCTGATCCTGATGATGGATATACGGCATCCACTCAAGGACTTTGATGAAATGATGCTTGACTGGTGTCAGTCCGCGGCAATGCCAATGCATATTCTATTAACCAAAGCCGACAAGCTAAAAAGGGGACCCAGGAATTCATCGTTGTTTAAAACCCGTGATGCCCTGCCTGAGAATGTCTCGATCCAACTATTCTCATCTACCGAACCGCTGGGGCTGGAAACGCTGACGGCGCTTTTGTCGGACTGGCTTGCAGATCCTGAATTAGTAAGCAACGAGTAAGGAGACGGGAAAGAGCGGGCCCTGGTCAAAGTTGTTGGGGAGGATGACCAGAGCCCGGAACTTCGGTTTTTTGGGGGAAAATCACCGAAGAGTACTGCTTAACTTATAAGATCAGACAGGTTGACTTTTGATAAGTTCAAAAGAGTTTGTAATAAATTCATAAATTAATGGGCAGCATCCCAGTTCGGACCCACACCAATCTCGACATCCAATGGAATAGTTAGTTGCGCGGCATTGCACATATGTTTGTCGAGCCCTGAACAAACTGAATCTACATCCTCTTTATTCACTTCCAGTACGAGTTCATCGTGAACCTGCATAATGATCCGTGCATCGAGTGAACTTTCTTCCAGCCAGGCATCAACGGCGATCATCGCCCTCTTAATAATATCAGCGGCACTTCCCTGCATCGGCGCATTAATAGCCGTTCGCTCTGCGGCCTGTCTACGCTGAAAATTGCTGGCATTGATTTCTGGTAAATAAAGTCGTCGTCCAAAAATAGTTTCAACAAATCCCTGTTCTCGTGCCGTTGCTCTTGTGCTTTCCATATAGTCTTTAACACCAGGATACCGCTCAAAATAGAGATCAATATATTCCTGGGCATCCGTGCGATTAATGTTTAGCTGTCGCGCAAGACCAAATGCCGACATACCATAGATCAATCCAAAATTAATGGCCTTGGCACTTCTTCTTTCGCTGTCCAGGACATCTTCAAGCTCTCGACCAAAGACTTCTGCCGCAGTCGCCCTGTGAATATCTACATTATTATTGAACGCATGTAACAACCCCTGATCGCCTGATAGGTGCGCCATGATTCGCAATTCTATTTGTGAATAGTCTGCCGCGACCAACTCATAACCATCGTCAGCTATAAACGCTTTACGAATTCTTCTGCCTTCTTCTGTTCGAATGGGGATGTTTTGCAGGTTAGGGTCACTACTGGATAACCTGCCTGTTGCTGTTACTGCCTGGTGATAAGAGGTGTGGACCCTGCCGGTTTCTGCATTAACCTGTTTCGGTAGCTGATCGGTATAGGTGGATTTCAACTTACTTAACCCCCGGTACTCCATAATGACCCTGGGCAATGGATAGTCGAGAGCAAGTTCCTGAAGGACCGGTTCAGCCGTGGAAGGTTGCCCCTTGGGCGTTTTCTTAATAATCGGCAGTTGTAGTTTCTCAAAGAAAATCTGTTGCAATTGCTTCGGCGAACCCAGGTTAAATTCTTCTCCTGCCAGTGAGTAGGCTTCCTCCTCCAGTTCAATCAGTCTATGGTGAATCTCCTTACTTTGGTTGTTTAGCAACTCTTCATCAAGCAGAACCCCATTGCGTTCGATTTTTGAAAGTATCGCCACCAGAGGTAATTCGATATCAATGAACACAGACTTCAAAGATTCCACTGCCTCCAGCTTCGGCCAGAGTGCCTCATGGAGTTGCAGTGTGATATCAGCATCTTCGGCAGCGTAGGGCCCAGCGACATCAAGATGAATTTGGTTGAAGGTAAGTTGCTTTGCGCCTTTACCGGCAACATCTTCAAAATGTATGGTGTTAAGTCCAAGGTACTTTAAGGCAAGATCATCCATGTTGTGCCGTGACCCTACCGAGTTGAGGACATAAGATTCGAGCATGGTATCGAAACCTATTCCGTTGAGCTTAATATCGTATCGGGCAAGCACACTCATGTCGTACTTCAAATTCTGGCCTACGATGAGGCGGGTTGGGTCTTCGAGCAATGGTTTTAGTTTTCCGAGGACGAGTTCGCGAGATAACTGAACCGGCGCCCCTTCATAGTCATGGGCAACAGGAACGTAGGCCGCCTCACCTGCAACACAGGCAAATGAAACTCCAACCACTTCGGCTACCATATAATTGAGGCTGGTTGTTTCGGTGTCAAAGGCAAATTTCTCTGCCTGGTTGAGTTTTTCAATCCATTGATCGAGCATTTCCTCGGTTAGTATTAGATCGTAATTGGATGAATCTACGGTCCGGGTTTCTGTTTCAACTCCTTCATCTATCTCATCCAGCCATTGCCTGATTTCAAGCTCGGTAAATATCTCTCGCAGCCCTGCCGAATCAGCATCAACTATTTTCAGATCTTCAACTCCCTGTTCCAGTGGTACATCCCGTTTTATCGTGGCGAGTTCATAGGACATCGGCAAGAACTCAAGTGATTCTCTCAAGTACTCACCAACCTTACCTTTTATTTCATCGGCATTGTCCATAACGCCCTGCAGGGAAGCATGTGCCGCCAGCCATTTCACCGCAGTCTTTGGTCCGCATTTGGGTACACCAGGAATGTTATCGGAGGTATCGCCGACCAGAGCCAGATAATCGACAATCTGGTCTGGACGAACGCCAAATTTAGCAACTACCCCTTCATGGTCCATGACCGTATCCGACATGGTATTGATCAGGGTAATGTGTTCATTCACCAGCTGAGCCATATCCTTGTCGCCGGTAGATATGAGTACATCCATTTTCGATTCAGTGGCCTGGTGTGCGAGAGTTCCAATCACATCATCAGCCTCGACATCATCAACGATCAAAAGCGGAAGACCCATTAACTTCACTATTTCATGAATCGGCGCAATCTGGCTGCGAAGATCATCCGGCATCGGCGGCCGGTTGGCTTTGTATTCGGGATAGATATCATTGCGGAATGTTTTCCCCTTGGCATCAAACACGACTGCAATGTGACTCTTTGGATATTCGCTCATCATTTTCCTGATCATGCTGATGACTCCCTTGATGGCACCGGTCGCCTGACCCTTGGAACTCATCAGCGGAGGTAGTGCATGGTAAGCACGAAACAGGTAGGATGAACCGTCGATTAATACTAGCTGGTAGTCGTCTTTCATGATTAGTCTTCAGCCACTGGAAAGAACAAACGATACTTTGAACGCAATACCTTTATCAATAATTATCAGGTTTTGCCATTTATTTTTTCTGTTGCTGCTCTGTACCGGCACACTCGCACAGTCATCACTTGAAGATTTTGACGATGATGATATCGAAATTGTGCAGGGAGAGGATAAAACGATCTATGAATATCGCCAGAATGGCGTTCTGATGATGATCAAAGTCGTTCCAAAAAAGGGCAGGGCCTATTATATGGTTCCCGCGGGTGGCGCACACTTTGAAGACCTGGATCATGAAAAGAGTCTCTACCCGCAATGGACCATCGTTGAATGGTAAAAAAGTGAGTGGTAAACCGTGGCGGCATTTACAACATTCTCCGATAGCGCTCTAAAGCGATACCTCATCATGTTCGGGATTGGCGAACTTAGATCCTGGTCTGCTATCGAAACAGGCATTGAAAACTCGAATTACTTTATTACCACAGAACAACATGGAGTAGAAAGGGAGTTCGTCCTGACCATCATGGAAGATCTGTCTTTTGACGACATTCCATTCTTCAATACCGTTCTTCGACATCTGTCTCACTTTGGTCTGCCAGTCCCGGCGCCACATCAAACACTCGACGGCATGACCTCAACGATCTTTTGCGGCAAGCCGACGCTTGTTCTACCCAAACTTGAGGGTGATCACCTGATTGAAACTTCGACGCTACACTGTTCAATTATAGGCAAGGCACTTGCAGAAATTCATGTCACACTGGCGCCTAAGAACCTTGATCGAGACAACCCCTACAATTCTGACTGGATGGCAAAGACCATCATCGATGTACAACATCTACTCGAGACTGCCGATCTTCAGCTAGTCAACAAGATTGCCGCCGAGTATGCTGAAATCAGCGATCTACCGCTTCCCAAAGGGATTATTCACGGTGACCTTTTTCGGGACAATGCGTTATTCAAGGATGATCAGCTGACCGGGATAATTGACTTTTACCATGCTTGCAAGGATTTTTTTATCCAGGATGTCGCCATTACGATTAACGACTGGTGCAGGAGTAAGGATGGCCTACTAGATGCTGCACGCACTGCGGCTTTAATAGAAGGTTATGAGACCGTCAGGACGCTTGAAGATGAGGAGCGTGAATTTTTACCCTTTTTCCAACGGGCGGCATCTGCGCGATTTGCACTAACAAGGCTGTTAAGCGGTGAAGAGGGTGCCCACCTTAAAGATCCAAAGGAATTATTGCGACTTGCGAGTAGCCTTTCCTAAGCCGATCAACCCTGATCCTAAAAAACCAGGTTATTGGAGATGACTAACAATCCGCTGGATATTCTGCGCGTTGTGTGGTGCCTTGATAAAACCAGCGTAATGTCCATCCGGGTTAATCACCACGATGCTTACTGAGTGCTGTACCTGGTAGGTACCGGGTTCAGGTCCCGGCACTTTTCCAAATGCCACATTCACCTGGGTAGCCAGGGATACAATCTCGTCGAACTCGCCTGTATAACCTCTAAACGCCGGATTAAAACCTGGTATATAATTAGCCAGTACCTCTGGCGTATCTCTTTCCGGATCAACCGAGACCAAAATAACCTGGGGTGGATTTTCCATCTTTCCAACAGCTTCGTTTAGCACCGAGAGCGTTGTCGGGCAAATGTCCGGGCAATAGGTAAAACCAAAAAAGAGCAGCGACCACTGGTTTCTCAATGAATCAAGGGTGACCTGCGCCCCTGCCTCATTGACAAGGTTAAAATCATTGAGAATCCGTGGAGTATCGAACCGGTAAAATCCCAGCTCGCGCAACTGATCAGTGGACAGCGTTTTTTGCGACATATAGTTGGCCACCAGCAGCCCAAGTACCAGCGAAATAAACCCGGCAATCGACAATAGGGTATTACGGATACCTTTATCCCTTCCCATCTGTTCGCTCATTAAGGAATGTAAGTAACTGGCAATAGATAGTGGTCAACCAATAGTGCCAGGAATAGCGCCATCAGGTAGAAAATGGAGTAGCGAAAAGTTTCAATGGGCGCACGTTCATTCTTGCCGTAGATCATGGCAAGACTCCAATACAAAAAGCCAGCACCCAGGGCGATCGCACTCACCAGATACAGCCAGTTACTCATGCCTATCAGATATGGCAGGATGGTGACAATGATCAGGATGATCGTATACAACAGGATGTGGAACTTCGTGTACTCAATGCCGTGAGTAACAGGCAACATAGGAACATCGGCCTTGGCGTAGTCCTCAATGCGATCTATCGCCAGTGCCCAGAAATGAGGCGGGGTCCAGGCAAAGATAATCAGAACCAGCAATAGCCCACCACCATCAATGCTATTGGTCACCGCGGTCCAGCCAAACAATGGTGGTGCCGCGCCGAACAGACCACCGATAACGATGTTCTGGGGGGTCGATCGCTTCAGGTAGACGGTATAGATAATTCCGTATCCTACCCATGAAGCCAGATTTAGCCATGCGGTGAGCGGATTAACCAACAAAGCAAGTATGGCCATACCGGTAATACCCGTGACGGCAACAAATACGGTCGCCTGGAAACTGCTGACACGCCCCTGTGCGATCGGTCGGTTGCGAGTCCTTGCCATTTTTGCATCGATCGAAGCATCGACCAGGTGATTCAAGGCCGCGGCGGATGCTGCCACGAGGGCAACCCCCAGGTTGCCAAATATCAGGATATCCAACGGCACCATACCGCTTGTGGCCATGAACATGCCCACCAGGGTGCACAACAACATCAGCATGACGACCCGTGGTTTGGTCATTTCGTAGTAATCACGCCAGTTTATGCTGGTTTGCTGGGTCAGTTCGCTCACTTCAATCTTTTCTCAGGTGTAGTTTTATATCAATCGTATTAACAGAAGGATTGCCAGATTTTACAGAAATTGATTGCTCATTGCTTGATTGAAGACAATATCGCACCACCCAGGCAGAGTATCTAGCCAATGTTAGACAGTTTCAGCAGGAGTTTCAGGTCCTTCAGCATCGGCTTGCCGCCCTTATCAGGCGAATAAAACATCATCACATTGCCGTTTGGATCCATCAAAAACACCATGGAGTGTAACAATTCATCGCCAATCGCCTGTTTTAGCTCATTTGCGAATTCACTATCCTGGATGTCCTGAACCCTGGCGCTGCCATGTTCAGTCTCAAGGAGCGCCTTAAAGCTTGTGGACAACTCCCCCTGGGTGAGCACCACCCGCTGGACCCGTGGCGTATTTTTCCCCAGGCTGATGTGAATCTGGCGGGACAAATACAGAACTTCCTGGCAAATCTTGTCGCAGTCCTGATCCACTGCGATCAACAGGGTCCATCGACTGTTCGCTGGTATGATTTCTCCACCCTGAACCGGTGGACTAATTAACGTTCCCTCATTAGTTCGCGAAGTGGGTGCCAGATCCGGAAATTTAAAGAAAACAATGTACGCCACCAGTATAGGTCCGAATGCCATGGAAATAATGATCAGCAGTTTTGTGCGGCTCATTCGTTGCTGGTTGCTAGCCTGCTGCCCTGAACCATTCTGTAATTGAGCCTGTTTAGTCATCTTCCTTCCTGAAACTAAAAAATAGAAAAGCCAGAGCAATTGCTATTGCCATACTGAACCACTGTAGCGCGTAGGCTGAGTGTTTGGCTGGTAACATTAGTGTCCGGGGCCAGTATCTTGGCAGCGCATTGTCATCCTCTAATGCCAGCCTGACGACATAGGGATAGAGTTCCTCGCCAAGCATTTCCTGTAACAGAACCGGGTTAGCACTCTGTACAATCATCGGCCAAATAACGTTCTTACTCTCCTCTGGTGTCATCGGATTTGGTTCGGCAAGATGCAGTTTGCCGAGGGTTACATCTAATTCGGTGAGATCCGGAACCACCGGCAGATCCTGTCTGGTCCGCCCCATCAGGACAAAACCCCTGTTGACCAGCACCAGTTGTTTCTCTTGTGTCCTGAAAGGTACCAATACTTCAAATCCTACTTTGCCGTTCAACACCCTGTTATCCAGCAGGAAGCTTTTTTCTGTTTCATACTCGCCTAGCATCCGAACCGGTAACCCTGATAATTCGACGTCTTCAGGCAGGTCACGGAAGGAAAGTGGCGGCAAATCCTCCTGGGTCTTCTGACGTTCGAGAATGCGCTCCTTCTCCTGCGCCCTGTCAAGTTGCCAGAAACCAAGATTGAGGAATACAACAAAGAAGAAGACCGAAAAAATAGTGATCCTTAGGTTAAATTTAAATTTTCGACCTGGCTGCATGATTAAAGGCATACCTACAGCTTGCTGAATCGCCCTGCACAGCCAAGTATAATAGCCGGAAGCTCTAAATATGCTGGTATAAATATGTGGCTGAAAGTTGTCATCGTCATTCTGTTTCTAGCCAACCTGGTAGTGCTTGGCAGTGCCTTGTATACCCTGTTACATGACCAGGGTCGTGGGGGAAAACGTACTGCCTGGCTATTGGCCATCCGCGTGTCGCTGGCCGCACTTCTACTTGGCTTTGTTGTATTTGGGTTCTGGAGTGGCCAGTTAAGTAGTACTTCTCCCTGGGCCCGGTGAAGAAGTGTCGTCAAAAAAGGCTTCCCTACGGAGACCTTCATGGGTTCAACGGCTCTTAACTTCCCAGTACGTAAACAAAGAGGAAGAGACCTAGCCAGACAACGTCAACAAAATGCCAGTACCAGGTAGTTGCTTCAAACCCGAAACAATCATCATTTCTGAAGTGTCCCTTCATTGCCCGGCCTAGCATGACAATCAGCATAAATGTTCCCAGGGTCACGTGTGCACCGTGAAACCCAGTCAGCATGAAGAAGGTGGTGCCATATATTCCTGCGTTCAGCGTCAGGCCAAGTTCAGTGTAGGCGTGGTAGTACTCATAGGCTTGAACACCAAGGAATGTAATGCCCAGGGCAACGGTAATGGCCAGGAAATTTACCAACTTCTTGCGGTTGTTTTCATTGATGCCATGGTGCGCAAATGTCACTGTAACACTCGATGTCACCAGCAAGATTGTATTGACAAGCGGTAATCCCCAGGGAGACACCACCTCTGTCGCACCAGGAAACCTTGAGGGGTCAGGGGTATTCAGCAGCGGCCATTCCGGAGAAAAATCCGGCCAGAACATGCCACTCGGGCCACGATCTCCAACACCGGCGATCCAGTCGACGGCAAAAATGCGGACATAGAATAACGTACCGAAGAAAGCAGCAAAGAACATCACTTCCGAGAAGATGAACCAGCCCATTGCCCAGACATAGGATCGATTCATCTGGTTGGAATACATCTTGTCGTGGTTTTCCCTGATCACTGTACTGAACCAGGCAAATAGAGTGGAACCCAACACCAGGGCACCTATCATCAACACGATCGTGCCAAACAAAGAATCCGAGGCAGTTTTTAGCTCATTCAATACGTTCCCCAACCCGAATACGGTCAGGAATATACCAATAGAAGCCATAATCGGCAGATGGCTATTATGCGGCACAAAATAGCTTTCGTATGTTTCTTCAGAGGCCATATTTCTTCTCCGTTAAGATTTGTTCTTAAACTGCTCTCGTAATCTATCGTGCCGCCAGTTCATCTGCAAACTGTTCGGACACATCAAACAATGTATACGATAGCGTCAATGTGGTGACATCTTTTGGCAAGTCTGCATCGATAATAAATCGAAGCGGCAGATCCACTGCCTCACCACCTGCAAGTTGTTGCTGATCAAAACAGAAGCATTCTGTTTTGTGTAAATATTCCGCTGCATGAAAAGGTGTAACACTTGGTATTGCCTGACCCATCATCTTGTTGAGTGTTGGATTGCGTGCATAAAATTCAGTCGAATTCAGTTCCCCGGGATGTACCACCATCTTCCGCACGGTGGGTCGAAACTCCCAGGGCATATCTGCGTTGGTGTCAGTCAAAAACTGAATTGTTATCTCACGGCTGGTATCCACTTCCTGCACTTCTGCAATAGTGTACCGACCCGCAGTCTTTCCATTGGCGCCAGTAATTTCACAGAAGACGTCATAAAGCGGAACAAGCGCGAAACCAAAGGCAAACATACCCAATACCACGCCAACAAGGCGCAGGATCAGTCGTTTCTCTTGTCCGGCTTCAGTCATCATTGCCTGCTACCCGTGCGCCTCAGCCAGGTCTTTCGGTGGCGTGGTAAATGTGTGGTACGGTGCTGGTGAAGGTATTGTCCATTCTAGCCCGTGAGCACCTTCCCAGACCTGGTCAGTCGCTTTCTTGCCTCCTCTTATGGTCTGGATGACGATGAACAGGAACAACAACTGACTAAAACCAAACAGGAAAGCGCCAATACTGGACACCATGTTGTAGTCAGCAAACTGCAGCGCATAATCAGGAATCCTGCGTGGCATGCCAGCCAGGCCGACAAAATGTTGTGGGAAAAACAGGACGTTGACGCCAATGAACGATAGCCAGAAATGCGTTTTGCCCAGAGACTCGTTATACATGTTTCCCGTCCACTTCGGGATCCAATAGTAGACAGCAGCCATAATCGAAAATATAGACCCGGGCACCAGCACATAGTGAAAATGGGCGACGACGAAATAGGTGTCGTGGTACTGGAAATCAGCAGGTGTCAATGCCAGCATCACTCCAGACAGACCACCAATGGTAAACAGGATCACAAAGGCAATGGCAAACAACATCGGTGTTTCAAAAGTCATGGAACCTCGCCACATGGTAGCAACCCAGTTGAAGACTTTCACGCCAGTTGGCACAGCGATCAGCATCGTGGCATACATAAAATAAAGCTCACCGGCAATGGGGATGCCAACAGTAAACATATGGTGTGCCCAGACGATAAAGGACAGGAAGGCAATGGAAGCCGTCGCATAAACCATGGAGTCATAGCCAAACAGCCTTTTACGCGCAAATGTCGGGATGATGGCTGACACAACACCAAATGCTGGCAGGATCATAATGTACACTTCAGGGTGCCCGAAAAACCAGAATACGTGCTGGAACAATACCGGGTCACCACCACCGCCGGCATTAAAGAACGCGGTACCGAAGTGAATATCCATTAACATCATGGTCACAAGCCCGGCAAGTATCGGCATCACAGCGATCAGCAGGTAGGCCGTAATCAGCCAGGTCCAGACAAACAACGGCATATCCATCATCTTCATGCCTGGTGCCCTGAGGTTCAGGATGGTGACAATGATATTGATTGAACCCATGATTGAGGATATCCCCATCAGGTGAATTGCAAAGATAAAGAAGGTCACACTGGGTGGCGCATAATCAGTCGACAATGGTGCATAGAATGTCCAGCCAAAATTCGGTGCACCACCGTCCATAAACAAAGTGCTGACCAACATCGAAAATGCAAATGGCAGAATCCAGAAGCTGTAGTTGTTCAATCTTGGTAAAGCCATGTCCGGCGCGCCGATCATCATGGGTACCAGCCAGTTAGCCAGACCCACAAAGGCGGGCATGACCGCACCAAAAACCATAATCAGACCATGCATGGTCGTCATCTGATTAAAGAATTCTGGTTCAACGAGCTGCAAACCCGGCTGGAAAAGTTCTGCTCTTATGATCAGTGCCATACAGCCACCGGTCAAAAACATAATAAAGCTAAGCCACAAATAAAGTGTTCCGATATCCTTGTGGTTTGTGGTTAATACCCACCGCATAAATCCCTTGTCAGGGCCATGACCATGGTCATCGTGATGTTCTTCGATTACTGCGTTCATCAATATCTCCTATTGACCGCTGAGCATGTCGTTAATCGTGCTGGGCTGAATCATGTCGCCACTATTATTGCCCCACGCATTTCTTTCATAGGTAATAACGGCGGCAATCTGCGCCGGGTTTAACTGCGCACCAAAGGCTTGCATTGCAGTGCCAGCTTTGCCATTGACAACCATGTCGGTATGTTCGCCAATGGGCCCAGTGATCAATGGACTGCCTACCAGAGAAGGAAAGGCAGGCGGGATGCCCTGGCCATTGACCTGATGACAAGCCATGCAGGTCTGGTTGTAGACCTGTTCACCACGTTCCATCAACTCATCCATCGTCCATGTTTTTCCAACTGTTTCATATGCTTCCCTGGCTTCCTGCCGCTGTTTGGCCAACCACAATTCATACTCCGGCTCCTCTACAGCCCTGACGACGATTGGCATAAATCCATGGTCCTTACCGCACAACTCAGCACACTGGCCGCGGTAAATTCCTGGTTCATCTACCACTGTCCATGATTCATGGACAAAACCTGGAATCGCATCTTTCTTCACGGCAAAATCAGGTACCCACCATGCGTGAATCACATCATTGGAAGTAATCAGGAATCGAATTCGCTTGTTAATCGGAATCACCAGGGGGTTATCAACATCCAGCAGATAGTTTTCGCGCTTGTCTGTCCGGTTATAAATTTCATCTTCTGGTGTGAGCATGGCACTCATGAACTGGACTTCCTGCAATGGGTCATCGTCGAGATAGGTGTACTGCCATTTCCACTGAAATCCACGAACCACGATATCGATATCTGCATCACCAGACTCATACATGGAGCGAAGTGTCCTGGTTGAGGGTACCGCCAGTACGATAAGAATAATGATGGGCATGATGGTCCAGAGAATTTCCAGATTGGTACTCTCATGGAACGTAGAAGGAACCGCTCCCACGGACTTACGATGCATCAACATGGAATAGATCATGATTCCAAATACAATGGCGCCTATTACAGTGCAGACAATAAGAACGATCATATGCAGTTCATAGACCTCACGGCTGATTTGAGTCACGCCCTCTCTCATGTTCAGCCCTGACCAATCGGCCAGCGCCAAGTTGCTAAACAGCAACGATCCGAGGGCAACCAGCCAACTATTCCGCTTCACTTTATCCATCTAAGGAAACTCCATTGTTAAATAATGCAAGAACTCACGCAGGCTGCTGTGAATCAATAAAATACTTGAATTGCAATTAATCTGGAAATTATTCTTCTTGTTCCAATCGTCGACTAAGACTCTAATTTGCTTCTACCGGGCGTATCGTACAAATAGAAAGCCTGACAATCATTATTCCCTCAAAAAGTGCTGCCAATTATATCAGCGACGGGTGTTTCTTCTCAACTATGTACTGAGTCCGCCAGGTCCACTACCGTTGTCAAGCGATACCATCCTGCCTTAGCAAGGCATCTACACTTGGTTCCCGGCCTCTAAAAGCGACAAACAGCTCCATGGCGTCACGTGATCCACCTTGCTCCAGAACAGTTGAAAGAAATTTCTCGCCTGTCTGGCGATTGAAAATACCATCCTCAGAAAATTTGGCAAAGGCATCAGCCGAGAGAACTTCCGCCCATTTGTAGCTGTAATATCCCGCGGCGTATCCACCACCAAAAATATGCGAAAAAGCGTGCTGAAACCGGTTGATCGCGGGCACGGGAATGACAGACACCTGGTTTCGCACTGAATCCAGAACCTGCTGGATCTGATTTTCCTGGTTGTCATCAAATTCGATGTGGAGCCTTAGATCAAACAAGGCGAATTCCAACTGGCGAACCATTTGCATAGCCGACTGGAAGTTTTTCGCCTTCAGCATCTTATCGAGAAGGTCATCCGGGAGTGGCTCCCCGCTCTGGTAGTGGCCAGATATAAACTGCAGCGCTTCGGGCTGCCAGCACCAGTTTTCCATAAACTGGCTGGGCAGCTCAACGGCATCCCAGGCAACTCCATTAATACCGGATACACCAGCACAATCAACCTGGGTCAACATATGGTGCAAGCCATGTCCAAACTCGTGAAACAGCGTCACCACCTCATCATGAGTTAACAAGGCAGGATCATCGCCCACAGGATTGGTGAAGTTACAGGTCAGGTAGGCGACAGGTAACTGCACCTTGCCATCTGTCTTGATACGGCGAACCCGGCATTCATCCATCCATGCACCACCACGTTTCTTGGTGCGGGCATAAAGATCAAGATAGAAACGGGCGATAAGTCTGCCGTCCCTGGAAATGTCGTAAGTCTTTACGTCCTCATGCCAGGTTTCAATCCCTGTGGATTCAGCAATCTCGATATCGTAGAGACGCCGGACCACTTCAAACATACCGACAATTACCGTCGGTGCCGGGAAGTAGGGACGCAATTCTTCGACAGAGATATCATATTTCTGTTTCTTCAGTTTCTCGGAGTAATATGGGCCGTCCCAGGCCTGCACTTCATCAATGCCGAACTCATCCTTTGCGAAGTTAAAGAGCTCTGCAATCTCTTTTTCTGCGACAGGCTTTGATTTAGTCGCTAGCTCATTCAGGAATTCCAACACCTGTTCTGGCGTATCGGCCATTTTTGTCGCCAGAGACCTTTCAGCAAAATTCTCAAACCCCAGCAATAACGATAGCTCCCTGCGGAGCGTAAGAATCTCTACCATTAGCTCTGAGTTATCAAACTCCCCTGCATTTGGACCAACATCAGACGCCCGCGTAGTAAACGCTTCATACATTTCCTTACGTAGATCACGATTATCACAGTAGCTCATCACAGGAATGTAGCTGGGCATATCAAGGGTCAACATGTAGCCTTCTTCACCCCTTTGTTCAGCTGTTTGTTTTGCAAGGCTTAATGCGCTTTCCGGAATCCCTGACAGCTCCTTCTCATTGGTTATCACTTTGCTCCAGGCGCCGGTCGCATCAAGGACATTGTCGCTAAATTTGCTACCGATTTCTGACAGCTGTTTGCTAATATCTGCAAATCGTTTTTTCTTCTCTACATCCAGATCTATACCGGATAATCTGAAATCACGCAGGGCATTTTCTATCACTTTTTTTTGCGGCCTTGTTAAACTGTTAGATTTGTCTGATTCGGCAATTTTCCTGTAGGCTTTAAACAGTTCAGGATTCTGACCCATCTCTGTTGCGTACTCACTCAATCGAGGCAGGCAATTATTGTAGGCCTCTCTCAACTCATCAGAATTAACGACAGAATTCATATGGCTAACCGGTGACCAGGCCTGATTGAGCTGGTCCTCAAGTTCATCCTGCTTCTCAACCAGGGATTCCCAGGAATCAGCTCCCGACTCAAGCAGTGCTTTGACCTGTGCTCGATTGTTGTCAAGAAACTTGGTTACTGCCGCCTCGACATGTTCTGCCTTTATGCTTTGAAATGGAGGAAGTTCATGTTCGATCATCAGAGGGTTTGTCATTATTTATTCTCTTTTGTTAGATTGGCGCAACGAATTAAGGCGCTCAGCATAGTGATCAGAGATTTTTTCGCAAGCTGGAAATCACTTCCGCTGTATCCAGTGAATCTGTTTCCGGAAACCAGATCTGAAATGCCAGTGCAGCTTGCTCCACCAACATACCCAGGCCATCTGCTACCTCGCAATTAGCAGTATCTCGACACCAGGTGTTGAAACTGGTTTTGGAAGATCCGTATACCATGTCATAGCAGCAGGTCCCAGGCCCGAGAATCCTGGCGGGCAAGTCTGGTACTTCACCCTGGAGGCCGGCAGATGTGCCATTAATAACAAGATCATAGCTTTCACTCAATTCACTCGAGTCCACCGCCATCAATCGATCATTATTCCGTTCAACATTTAAAGTGCTGACAACTGATTCAGCCCTGGACCCCGTGCGATTGTGCAAATGAATCAACTCTGGTGATGCCCGTAATAAATCCCAGAGCACACCACGGACCGCGCCACCAGCACCGAGCACCAGTACTCGCTGATTACCTATCTTCCAGCCACGATTAAAGATCAAATCACGAACCAGCCCTGGACCATCAGTATTTTCACCCATCGTCTGGCCGCGACTGTTAACGCTAATCGTGTTTACGGCTTTACATCGATCGGCTGAGCCGGAGCACTGGTTGGCAAATTGATACGCATCGCCTTTGCATGGCAAGGTCACATTAAACCCGGTTCCTCCTTCTTCAAGGAAGCGGTCCGCCGTTGCCCGAAATTCATTTTCAGGCACCAATAACCGCTCGTAGCTCAGCTCTATGCCCGTTTGCCTGGCAAACACTTTATGAATTTCAGGCGATAAACTATGGGCAATTGGATTACCCAGTACCGCCAGTTTGTAAATCTCCATCTAGCTGCTGCCTCTGATGACATTACCCGATACCAGATCCCGGATTTCGCTCGCACTTTTGTTGTTGCCGAGCCTACCTGGCACCAGCGTATCAATCTCATAGCCAAATCTTTGCCACACTTCCAGTTGACTTCGTGCAGGCCTTTTCCCGGCTCGATTTGCAGAAGTAGAAACCAGGGGGGAACCAAGCTGGTCACACAAATTTCGAATAACCGGATGCGCAGAGACCCTGAGTGCGACGGTTGTGTGTCGTCCCTTGATCCACATCGGACAATAGCCATTATCGGGGACCAGGTAAGTCAACGGACCTGGCCATGAGTCCTCAAGGATATTCAGATAACTGCTGTTAAGTCCCTCAAGATAAGGTGAAAACTGTTCGATATCTGAACCGACTAATATCAGACCCTGCTCCCACGAACGCACTTTAAGATTGAGTATCCTGGAAACAGCCAATCTTGATTCCGGGATACATCCGAGACCCCAGACGCCCTCTGTCGGGTAGGCGATCACAGCTTCGTTGCGCAAAAGACTGGCAACAAGGTTCAAACGCCACCGGGTTACAGTTAATGGGCCAGTCGATGTCATAGTCGGTTTTGACGCTAGTTGAGATTCAAATCTGCATTTTTTTGGCGGATAGCCTCGGCATTTTCCGCACGTTCTTTTTGCAGTGCGGTCTTCAAGTTCTCATCAGAGGTGGCGAGAATCTGTGCAGCAAGGTAAGCGGCATTTTTAGCACCGGATTTTCCTATTGCTACACAGGCAACGGGGATTCCCCCGGGCATCTGAACTGTGGATAAAAGCGCATCTATGCCCTGCAGGGGTCCGGAATCAATCGGCACACCAATCACTGGTTTCACTGTCTGCGCTGCCACAGCACCCGCTAGATGTGCCGCTAAACCGGCTCCCGCGATGAAGACTTCACAACCTCTCTTTTCTGCATCAAGCACATACTCACGGGTATCTTCCGGTGTACGGTGAGCTGATGTAATACGCACCTCATAATCAACTCCGAGTTTCTTAAGTATTTCACCACCAGCCTGCATGATAGCGAGATCAGAGTCTGAACCCATAAGGATGGCAACAAATGCAGTTGACATGATCGCTCCCAAAAATAGAGTGTTAAGAAAAAGGAAAGGGACGTTACCCCTTTAACCGGATCCTTTCAACAATCAGATTCTCAAGGCGAATCAGGTGACCCGCTCATGCAAGACAGTAGCCACCCGCTTCACTCACCACATGGCCCTCGATTTCCAGTTCAACCAGTATGACCAACAATTCGGAGATATCCCTGCCAAGCGTGTTGCACAAGGCGTCGACAACCACGGGCTCCGCGCCCAATTGTGCCAGCACTTCTGTTCGTTCGGCGGAATGTTCAACCCGCTTAAGCGTCCCGCCTTTAAGCTGTTCTATCTGGAATGCAGCCAGGCTCTCCATTTCCTGAAGCAACTGGGCGACATTCTCGACCAGGGTAACGCCATCCCGGATCAATCCATGACAGCCCCGGCTCTGTCTTGAGTGGATTGAGCCTGGTATCGCGCAGACCTGGCGACCCTGTTCCATTGCAAGGCGAGCTGATATCAGCGACCCACTTCTTTGCTGTGCTTCAACGACCAATATCCCCAGTGACAGGCCGGTCACCACTCGATTCCTACGGGGGAAATTGGAAGGGAAAGATTGCGTTGCCAACGGAAACTCGGAAACGACAAGCCCCTTCTCAACAATTTCATCTCTGAGTTTTCTGTGACGATGAGGATAAATCTGGTCACAACCACATCCGAGTACTGCTATCGTTAATCCATCAACGGATAAGGCACCACGATGACTCGCAGCATCAATGCCCAGGGCAAGCCCACTGGTGATGGCAATGCCCATGGCGGCCAATTGGGCTGCGAATTCTTCCGCGTGCTTAATCCCCATTCGTGTTGGATTTCGACTGCCGACCATGGCTACCCTGAAAGCCTGAAGTGCTTCCAGTTTTCCACGACAGAACAGCAGTACCGGGGGATCAGGAATCTCGGCTAACAATTCCGGATAGCCTGGCCCTTCCAGGATAAGCAGGTGATGATCCGGTTCATCCAACCAGCGAAGATCACGATCAACTTCCTTCTGCAACTGTGTAAAGGGCGCTGACTGAATTTTATTCGCAATCTGCTGATCAATGATGCCTGGCCGAGCACCGGAAACAGCTTCAAATATGCTGGCAGCCGTTCCCCATTTGCGTAGCAGCACAGCTAATGCAACGGGATTGTCTTCAAGGATTCGAAAAAGGAGCAGAAGATTTCGGAGGTCTTTCATTACCGGGTTTTACGAAGTCTAAATGTAAAACCTAGCGCGTTACCAGCTCACCAACCAGCGCAAAATGCACCAATCAGTGTAGGCAATTGACCCTGGAAGCCATGTATCTGATGTCTAAGGATTGAGTACCGCATCCCCAATTCGAATGGGTTGTTCAGTCTGCAGGATAAGCGCATAAGCCATCTTCTCAAAGCTGCGGTAGATCATAATGAGTCCGGATCGTTCTGTCGGCAATTGGACCAATTCCCCCGTCATCTTGTCTCTGACCAAAATCCCACTCTTATGTACAGCAAGAACATGTCCGACATCGAGACCATCTTCAAGACCAAGATTAAGGATGACGACATCATTCCTTCCTACCTGGGTCATTCCGCCGTAGACATTCATGATGACCCCTTCCATCTCTTGCTCTGGTGGCTTGGGATAAAAGGTCGATTCAACCCTTCTCTCTTCTGTGACCAGCAGCTTGTCACCAAGTCGGACTTCTTCCTTTACTTTTGTCAGCTTGAAAGTCAGCACATCGTCGTCTCTTTTGATGACCCTGGCCAGACCGACTATCCTGGCTTCAAACCCCAGAAGTTCATTAGTATCTGGATCCTGGTAAACATTGCCTTCCCGGAAGATGCCGTAAACGCTGGTCTCTTCATCCCAGTTACCCCGTGCATAAAATTCATCACCGGGACCGAACACCAACGCATCTTCGCGGCCAGCCAAAATATACGGCGCCTCGGACAGAGTGTTTTGTTCAACAATCCGACCCACAGCCAACATACTGGAGATGGAATCTAGCGGGATCGCAGGGATCGCGCTGACTAATGGATAAACCCTGATCCTTGGATCCAACTTCTCATTCCGATCCCCCTGACGAACTTTTTGTGACGGTGTCTTCGAATAAGTTCTTGATGCATTACCCCGCTTCAAATTCAGCCTTGGTTCTCCGTCGACAAAGTTCAGGGTAATAGTGTCTCCGGGATATATTAGATGCGGATTCTCGATCGAAGGATTGATGTACCAGATTTCCGGCCACAACCAGGCATCGGTGAGAAACATCGACGCTATTTCCCACAAGGTATCCCCCTCCTTAACGATATAGCTATCGGGATGGCCTTCTTTCAGTACCACATCTTCTTCTGCGAGCAGAGGCAAGGCCGCCATGATGACAAATACAAGGGACGGAAGAAATTTCTTCATAGGGGAATCCCGTCTTCAAAAAGAGTACAATAACAGGTCTCAAAAACCTGAATACAATGCCTGAGTGCACAGATAAATCAACAGGCAGCCAAGCTGAATTTTCAACTTGATCATAATCTTAGCAGCACAAGTTGCCCTATTACTAGAGGTATTCGTCTAAACCTTATGGTGTTATTGGATATTTTGGAATTTCCCGATCCACGACTACGAAACAAAGCGAAACCCGTGGAAAACGTCGACGGGAAGTTGGTGAAACTTAGTAACCGAATGCTGAAAACCATGTATGAGGCACCGGGCATTGGATTAGCAGCACCCCAGGTGAACATAAGTAAGTGTTTACTAGTTTTGGACATCTCTGAAAATAAGGACTCTCCTCTGATACTGATTAACCCAATCATTACGGAAGAGGAAGGTGAAATCGAGTCGAATGAAGGATGCCTCTCGATTCCGGGCTTTTACGAACCTGTTATCCGGTCCAGCAGAATCCTGGTGGAAGCCATCAATCGTGAAGGTGAACCATTCAAGATGGAAGCGCAAGACCTGCTTGCGGTTTGTATCCAACACGAGATGGATCATCTGGTGGGCAAGTTATTTGTCGACTACCTTTCAGCCACGAAACGGCAGATGATTCGCAAGAAATTACAGAAACTGCAGAAACAAAGAGCCTAATCGTTTGAAACTGATATTTGCCGGTACACCGGCTTTTGCTGCATCACATCTCGCCGCGCTTGCACATTCAGCTAGTAGGCACCAGTTACTTGCCGTCATTACCCAGCCTGACAAACCGGGAAAAAGAGGCAAAATGCCTATCGCAAGCCCCGTCAAACGGCTGGCCCTGGAATTAGATTTACCTATACTACAGCCTATGCACATCACTGCAGATGATATTAGATCACTCGGCCCCGACCTGCTCATTGTCGTCGCATATGGCCAGATCCTCAAAGAAGACGTCCTGCAAACTCCAGTTCACGGTTGTATTAATGTGCACGGCTCGCTATTGCCACGCTGGCGCGGCGCCGCGCCCATACAGCGAGCCATCATGGCCGGTGACGATGAAACCGGAATCTGCATCATGAAAATGGATGCCGGGCTTGATACCGGGGATATCCTGATAACAGAGCGAGTGTTAATCAGACCGGATGACACGAGTGCAAGTCTGACTGAGAAACTCATTCACTGTGGCCGGCATGCATTGTTAAAAGGCATCGCGCAGATCGAGGAGGGATCAGCTGTCTTTACGCCGCAGAGCGAAGAGGGGTTGACCTACGCCAAAAAGCTCAGGAAAGCGGAGGGTGAAATCAACTGGCATGATTCCGCGTTGACAATTGCAAGGCAGATTAATGCCTTTAATCCGGACCCGGTCGCATTTACGTTTCTCAACAATCTTCGGATTAAGCTATGGCATGCAGAAGCCAGCTCCCACAATAAATCTGGGTTAGAGGGGGAAATTATTGAACTCTCCAAAGCAGGACTCTGGGTGGCTTGTGGCGAAGGAGCCATATTGATTTCGAAAATACAATTGCCACTGGGTAAGGGTACTGTGCTTAACGGCCAGGATGTCCTTAACGCAAGGAAAGATTTACTCGCACCCGGTGGCTGTTTCTCATCGCGATGAACGAGTATTACGATGCAGTTACGGCACTTGTCTCGGTGGTCGATGACGGGCGCAGCCTTGATAGCAGTTTCCCTGCGAACATTACGCCACTCGGCAAACAGATTACCTATGGCGTGCTTCGTGATTTCTATCGGCTCGATTTTCAGACCAGCAAATTACTTAAGAAACCCTTACAGGCAAAGCATCTGGACCTTGAGCTACTACTATTCTGTGGTATTTATAGTATCCAGTCGCTCAACCGACCCAGCCATGCCAGCGTCAACGCCGTTGTCGAAACCACGAGTGCATTGAAGAAAGACTGGGCGAGGGGTCTGGTGAATGCCGTACTGCGAAACTACATTCGTCAGCGCGAACAGCTCGATAAGCTGCCTGAAGAAAATATCGAGGTGACAACAAATCACCCGGAATGGCTCTTCAATATGCTCCATGAAGCCTGGCCAGATCAGATCCGGCAGATCATAGATGCCAACAATCAAAAACCACCGATGGTACTCCGGGTAAATAAACAACAATCCAATCGAGCCGATTACCTGTTGCTGCTTGAGAACAAGAATATCGCTGCAACGCCTGGTGTGCTGGTCGACTCATCCATCATTCTGGCTACACCCTGCCAGGTGCTTGAGCTGCCGGGATTTACGGAGGGTCTTGTCAGTGTGCAGGATGAAGCCTCCCAGGTTGCCGCCAACCTGCTCGGCACCTGCGAAAGAGACAAGGTGCTCGACGCGTGCGCTGCCCCGGGTGGTAAAACCTGCCACCTGCTTGAGATGAATCCTTCAATTCAACTTACTGCTAATGACAAGGCAGCTGACCGACTCGCCACCATTGATGAAAACCTGCAAAGACTAAACCTTAATCAGGAAGGCAACTGCGAGCTGACCGCCAACGATCTATTGGATCTTTCGGGGACAAACTTTAACAGGATTCTGCTTGATGTTCCCTGTTCTGCCACCGGCATCATTCGTCGCCATCCTGACATTAAGTTGCTGCGCAGAAATACAGATATTGTTAAGCTGTGCGCCATGCAGGCAAGGTTGCTGGAGGCTGCATGGGGGCTCCTCGAAAAAGGAGGGGAAATCTTGTATTCAACCTGTTCAATTCTTCCCGAGGAGAACGAGAACGTGGTTCGCGATTTCATTCATCAACGTGATGACGTTGAAGTACTACCCATCCCCTTAGAAACTGTGTGTGACGCAGGCATCACGTTGCCTATTGGTCTACAGCTGTTACCAACCCTCGATTCCCACGACGGGTTTTATTATGCCCACCTACGTAGAACATAAGAGATGAAGATTATTATCCTGGGTGCAGGAGAGGTTGGTGGAACCCTGGCCCAGAACCTCACCAAAGAAGCCAGCGATATCACGGTAGTCGATACCGACGGTGACCGGTTACGGGAGCTCCAGGATCGATACGATATCCGTACTGTTAAGGGCATGGCATCTCACCCGGAGGTTATGAGACAGGCGGGCGCCGAAGATGCTGACATGCTTATTGCCGTGACCAATAGTGATGAAATCAATATGGTTGCCTGCCAGGTAGCCCATTCTGTTTTTAATACACCAACGAAAATTGCTCGTATCCGTTCCCGGGCTTATCTCTCTGGAGGTGGGATATTCCG
>SMVA01345658.1_pt1 | contig 48227 bp, 44 predicted proteins | sample 2456451 | NCBI WGS metagenome assembly SMVA01 (sample SAMN11095933, study PRJNA526329) | marine sediment metagenome | biome: Marine sediment; feature: Surficial sediment; material: Deep marine sediment; isolation source: Hadal surficial sediment | place: Pacific Ocean | collected 2014-05 | depth...
AACTCATCCCCGATGGGTCCTTGACCAGCGCACGCCGGTTGTCCACTTCCCAGATGATGCCGATCAAAGAGAGTTGTCCGATATCGAACTGCTCCAGCGGGCCCTCTTCTCCCGCTAGGAGATCGAGCCGCAGCTGCTCCCATTCGAACGAGCGGAAAGGGTCTCGGCCTGTCGAGTCGTAGCTGAAGCCTGCATCCACGGAAGCGAGGCTCATCACCGGAGTCGCCGAGGCCGGCGCTGGCTGAGACCGTTTCCGGCCCTTCTGCTTGGCACCACCGTTCCCGTTGGCCTCGTTGCGAGCCGTCAGCTCGTTACGCGCCTTGTTGAAGTCCTCGGTCGTTGCCTGAGTGATCGACTCCGCCTGACAGCCAAACAGCGCCACAAGAGCGATCAAGATTGTCACTGCACCGATCCGCACGTTCATACCCTCCGCACCTAGCGACTCAAGCCGCTAGGTGCGCTTGTCTCCGCCGACGAAGCGGAACGTCGTCGCAGTTCCCTTCACGTTCAATGTCGTCTCTTCCATCGAGTCCTTCGCCACGCTCACGCTCACCGATCCCATGTTCACGATCCGGGGAAGCCCGGCGAGGAGTTCGAAAAATCTGGCGATGTTGTGATATTTGCCCGTGAGCGTCAGATGGATCGGCACTTCGGCGTAGAAGCCGTGGATGATCTCGGACTTCCTGCTGAACGACTTGATTTCGATATCCGCCGACTTTCCAGCATTGCTGATGTCGGTCAGCAGGACTTCGATCTCCTTCTTGTTGGGCAGCTGCCGGACGACCCGCTGAAGCTTCAGTTCGAGGTTCGCGATCTCTGCCTCGAACTCGTTGATGTTCGCAGCGATCGACCGCACTTCGCTCAGCTTGCGTTGCAGTTCGAGCTCCTGGGTTCGCATCTGTGTAAGCTGCTGATTCGCTCCCTGCCACAACATCAGGTAGTAACCCGCGGCGATCAGAACCACGAGCACACCCGCAATCCCCGCCCGCGCTGCCGTGGGAAGCTTTGCGATCTGCTCGAGCTGCTTCTGAACGGCCGGATTCAGTTCCATGTCGTCGTCTCCTCGCCCCCAGGACCTAGGCCCCGGAGCCCTTCTTGGCCTTGTTCTTCGGGCCCTTATTCTCTTCTGATTCCTCGGGAGCATTCGGATCGACCAACTTCGCCTTCATCGAGAAGCCGACGATCTTGAAGCCGGACTTGCTCTTGCCAAGCTTCGTTCCGTCCAAGTCCACGTCGCCGAAGTACGGAGAGTCGCCCAGGTTCTTCAAGAACCTGGCCACGATCTCGTTATCCAGACTCTCGCCTTTCAGCGAGATTGTCCCCTCGCGAGTGGAAATACTCTTGATCCAGAGCCGGTCCGGCGTTCGCAGCGAGAGCTCGCTCATCATCCGCACCGGGCCGCTTCGCGCCCGATCGAGCCCGTCGATCACATCGATCTTCTTCTCCAGCTCCTTCTTGCGATGCTTGAATGCGGCGACCTGGTCAAGCTGAGGCTTGAACTGATCAATGTCGTTCCGCATCTGCCGGATGCGGGAATCGCTCCGCTCGATCTGATCGTTCAGGCGCGAGTGGTACAGTCCGACCCCTCCCACCGTCAGCAGAACGATGAACGCCAGATGCGTGCCATACTGCCGAATGTCCGCTGCACGGCGCGCTTCCCGAACCGGAAGTAGATTGATTTCGAGCATCAGCTAGTCCACCTGTCTCATGGCCAGCCCAACGCCGACGCCCAGGGACGGAGCGATCCCATCCAGGTAGTCAGGCTCGAACTTCGAGCTGGGAACCATCCGGTTCAGAGGATTGAAGATCTCTACGTCGTACCCGGTCCGCTCACGGAACGCGGGCAGGAATCCTGCGACACTGGCGCTACCACCGGAGAGGTAGACCTTATCGATCTTGCTGTCGGCCGACGTTGCAGCAAAGAAATCGAGCGAGCGGCTGATCTCACCGATCACCGTATCCGTCACCTGCTGCATCGCCTCCTCGACCTCGCGGGGCACTACTTCCTGGCTCGCTTCACCCTTGCGACCGCCCAGCTTGATGCGCTCGGCTTCATCGAAGCTGATCGAAAGCGCCTTCTGGATCTCCTCGGTGTACTGATTGCCGGCGGTAGTGATGTCGCGGGTAAACGTTGGCGTACCACCCTGCATGATGTTGATGTTGACGACCTGTGCCCCGATGTTGACCAGTGCGACGGTTTGGTCGGGATGGGTGTCGTAGTTGCTTTCGTAGGCGTTCTCCACAGCGAACGCAGCCACGTCGATCACGGCCGGCTGCAGACCGGCTTCGGTGATGACCTGTACGTAGTCGTCGATCAGGTCCTTCTTCGCGGCAACGAGAAGTACGTCCATCTGCCCCTCGTTCCCGCCGTCATCCAGGATCTGGAAGTCGAGGTTGACTTCGTTGACATCGAAGGGGATGTACTGCTCGGCCTCCCAACGGATCTGCTCATCGAGCTCGTCCTGGGTCATGCTGGGTAGATTGACCTTCTTGACGATCACCGAGTGACCGCTCACGGCGGCCGCAACCTGCTTCGTCTTGATCTTGGCCTTCTCGACCGCTTCGCGGATCGAATCGACGATCGCGCTGGAATTGAGGAAGGCACCCTGAACGATCGCTTCCGGCGGTAGGGACGCGATGCCCAGATGGGTCAGTTCGAATTCCTTGTTCTTGCCCTTTCGATTCAACTCGACCGCCTTGATGGTGGACGAACCGATATCGAGTCCAATGATCGACTTTGATCCAAAACTCGGGAGCGAGAGCTTCACAGCTGTGTTTGCCTCCGCATGCCGGGGATTCGCCTAGAATCCGCCGGTTGCCTGGTTCGTTACGTCTTCCAGAAGCATTTGCTCCGGCAGACCGAACACACGGTCGTGGTCCGAAATACGCAGCTGGAGGGCTTGCAGAATCTTGCGCTTCGTATCGAGGCGACACGGTCGACCCGCCTCCACCCGATCGATGGTCAGCGTCGACAGACCCGACTTGCGGGCTAGTTCCGCCTTGCTCATCATCAGCGTCTCGCGGAACCGCTGCAGTTTGCTGCTCGCCACTCTCCCCCCCTGACGCGTGCCCGATTCCGACAGGAATCATTGGCCACGACCTTCGCGAGTATCGGCGAGTGGTTACGTTGACTTGAGCGCCGGTACAGCAAGTTCTCGGTGCGGCGAATCTCGTCCGAGGGGCGGCAATTGGCCGGCAACTCCGACGTGCTGAGCATGGAATTCTCGGGGGAAGATCCTCCCCTTGAATCCCCCTCACGCCCCCTTTGCGAACGTCCGATGAGCCCACGAAATCATGTCGGACCGGATTCTTATCATCGATGACGATGATGCTCTGCGGGAGAGCCTCCAATTGGTGCTCTCGGCCGAGGGCTACGACGTGGTGGGTGCAGAAGACGGGGCGACAGCGCTGGAGATCACCGAGAAGACTCCGTTCGAGCTGATCCTGTGCGACCTGCGCATGCCCGGCATCGATGGAATGGAGCTGCTGCCACAGCTCGTCCGTCGACATCCGGAAACGACGGTGATCATGATGTCGGCCTACGGGACAGACGAGCTGGCGCTAGAAGCCATGAATCAGGGGGCCTACGACTACCTGGCCAAACCGTTTCAGCCCAGCGAGGCGCTCTTCACCCTCCGCAAGGCCCAGGAGCGCGAAAGCCTTCGCAGGGCCAACACGCTGTTGAAGCGGGAAGTCGACCGCGCGGTCGCCGACCCCCCGATCGTCGCGACCTCTGAAGCGATGATCCAGCTGCTGGAATTGATCGAGCGGGCCGCCGCCTACAAGACCACGGTTCTCCTCACGGGTGAGAGCGGAACCGGAAAGGAAGTGCTGGCCCGGGCGATCCATGCTCAGTCGCCGAGACGGGACGAATCCTTCGTGGCTATCAACTGCGGCGCGATTCCCGAATCCTTGCTGGAGAGCGAACTCTTCGGCCACGCCAAGGGGGCCTTCACCGGTGCCGACAAGGCCAGGAACGGACTCTTCCGCGAGGCCGATGGAGGCACAGTCTTTCTGGACGAAATCGGTGAGCTCCCGCAACTGCTCCAGGTAAAGCTCCTCCGGGTTCTGCAGGAAGAGGAGGTGCAACCGGTGGGCGAGGACAAACCTCGCGCCGTGGACATACGCGTGATCGCCGCCACCGCACGTGACCTGGAGGCAGAAATTGCCGAGGGGCGCTTCCGTGAGGATCTCTTCTACCGACTCAACGTGATCCGGCTGAAGGTGCCACCGTTGCGGGAACGTCCCAAGGATATTCCCCTGCTCGCGGACCACTTCATCGCACACTTCCGGAGAGTTCTCGGCAGGCCCATCCAGTCGTTGACGGACGAGGCTCTCGAGTGCATGGTCGCCTACTCGTGGCCGGGCAACGTCCGCGAACTCGAGAACGTGATCGAGCGTGCCGCGATCCTGACGGACGGCGATCGCATCTCGCTCCGCGAGCTTCCCGAAAACCTGGTATCTCCAGCAGTCTCCGACGGGCCGGGCACCTCGAACCTGTCGCTGAAGCGTGCTCGGCGAGCCGCCGAGATCGACGTGATTGGACGCGCATTGCGCGCAACGGGTGGAAACCGCACCCACGCGGCGCGGCTGCTCCAGATCAGCCACCGCGCCCTGCTCTACAAGATCAAGGAATTCGGCATCCGCTGACGGCCTGCAACCCTTTGGGTTGCAGGTTCGCAATCCTTCGGATTGCACCTGCGAGCCTTCGCATTGCTGAGCCGGTCTGGGGGGCAGATTGGGAGGCGCTAGGATGGGGCCTTCATGCCCTACATCATCGTCGAGCAACCCCGTCCCCATGTCCGTGTGATCCGCATCAACCGCCCAGAGCGCATGAACGCCCTGTCGTTCGAGACCGTGGTGCCGCTCTACGAGGCCATCGAGGCCGCCGGCGCCGACAATGACACCTGGGTCGTCCTCCTCACGGGTGAGGGCAACGCCTTCTGCTCGGGTCTCGACCTTGAAGATTCCGGCGTCCCGCCCAACATCGCCGGCCTGCCCATGTCGCGCATCGCCATCCGAGCGATGGAGTTCATGTCGGGCCTGGTGCCGGCGCTCCGCGCCCTGCCCCAGCCGGTGATCGCCGCGATCAATGGCCCCGCCGTCGGCGGCGGCTTCTGTCTGGCCCTGGGAGCCGACATCCGGCTGGCCGCCGAGAGCGCCCACTTTTGGGGTGCCGGAATCAACAATGGCCTCTCCGCAACCGAGCTGGGCGTGAGCTTCCTGCTGCCCCGCTTGATCGGCGCCTCGCGAGCCTTCGAGATCCTGCTGTCTGGACGCAAAGTGGATGCCCAAGAGGCCGATCGAATCGGCCTGGTCTCTCGGGTCGTTCCGGATGCTGAACTCCTGGAGATCAGCCTCGAGCTGGCGGAACAGATCTGCGGATACAGCACCCACGGAGTGGCGATGACCAAGAAGGTGCTCTGGTCGAACCTCGAGAGCGGTAGCCTCACGCAGGCGATCGATCTCGAGAATCGCAACCAGCTGCTGGTCCGCCTCACCACCAACAACCTCGATGAGGCCATCCGCGCCCGCCGCGAAGGCCGCAAGCCCCACTATCAAGACTGAGGGCTCGGGCGCGAGGCTTCTGTTGCCGCCCGGCTGCTTCGGCAAGCCCTCGGATGACGGCCGGGACTTTCCGCCGAGCCGGATCGATGCTTCAAGACGAGACCCGAAACGGCCGAATCCTCTGATAGCGCCCAGTGCTGGCGGCGGAGGAGAAGCATGGAAGATCGAGCGAAAGGCATCCTTCAGCAGGCCATCCGAGGCTTCGCCCTGATCGGGCTGGTCGGCGGCCTGGCTTGTGGTCCGGATCTTCCGGAGCCGGCACCCGAAGCCTCTAGCGCGGCTTCCGCGCAATCGCTGGAGCCGGATCCGGGCGCGCACCCGAACGACGAGGTTCCCGTGGTGCGGCTTCGACTGACACCACAAGATCCCGTTCCGGGAGACTTGATCCTGCCCCAGATCACAGTCGAGAACGCTGACGAGAAAGAAGTCCGCTTCACGTACATCTGGCGGGTCGATGGCGAGCGGGCCTCCCGGGGCGACAGCTACAAGATTCCCAAGCGCGCGAACGAAACGCTGATCGAGCTCCAGGTCATCGCGCATGCCGGTAATCACTCGAGCGATCCCGCTACCGCTCACGTCCGGGTCGGCAACCGAGCCCCCAGCGTCAGCAGCATCGCACTCCAGCCGTCGCTCACGCCAACGATCCTCGATGAGATCAGGGCGATCCCGCGGGCTGCGGACCCCGATGGCGACCCGATCGAGTTCATCTACCACTGGCGCATCAACGGCTCGGGGATCGACTACAACGGACCCGAGTTGCCCAAAAACAGCTTTCGGCGCGGTGACAAGGTCGACCTCGACATCGTGGCGACCGATGGCGATCTGGACAGCGAGCCCATGTCGGCGCCCACCATCGTGATCGTCAACGCTGAACCCCTGATCGTGTCGGTACCGACGGAGATGAACGAGAACGGCACCTTCCAGTACGATGTAGTGGTGGAAGATGCGGACGACCGCATGCTCCGTTACGCGCTGCTCGAGAAGCCAGACGGCATGACCATCAACTGGCTCCGTGGAGCAATCCAATGGAAGCCCACCGACCAGCAGGCCGGCAAGCACACCGTCAAGGTGGAAGTGGATGACCAGAACGGTGGCAAGGCCATACAGGTCTTCACTCTCGACGTGACCATCGAAGAGCCGCAGAAGAACGATGGCGAGCAGGCGAGCCAAGCGGACGATGCCCAGCCCGTCGCCTCCCTCGATCCCGCAGCCGACTCGGACCTGGCCCTCGATGAGGACGGGGAGGAATACGCCGAAGACGACCGCTTCGAGGCAGACGAATATGACCGCCTTGAGGAGTCAGAATACGATCGCTTCGAGGCAGCGGAAGACGACCTCGATCGAGTCTACGGCTTCGAGGAACAGACCGAAGAAGAAACCGAATAGCGACCGTCTTCCGCTGGCTGGAAGCGGCCGTCCGTTCGCCGGCTGAAGCCCGATCGGTATCCCCCTCTATCGCCCGGCTCAGCCGCGCACCATCGAAACCCTTTGCTCTTCAGGCACGGCCGGAAGCCGAAGCACGAACTCCGCGCCCGGATTCCCGCCCGACTCCGCCAGTTCGAGCCGGCCGCCGAGCTCCTCTGCGAAGCGTGCGGCGTTGGCGAGACCAAGGCCGGTTCCTTCGCCGGGGTCCTTGGTCGTAAAGAATGGATCGAAGATCCGACCGCGATTCTCCTCTGGAATTCCCGGACCGTCGTCGGCTACCACGCACTCCAGCACGTCCGAGATCCGCCGCCCGGCCGCGGCAACCGGGTTCTCGCCTGCCCGTTGCGGGCCCAGCGCCGACCGTACGCGAACCGTGATATGGCCACCCTCGCCGCGTTCATTCAATGCGTCTGCTGCGTTCAGCAGCAGGTTCAAGATGATCTGCTTCACCGTATTCCGGTCCGTCAACGCCGGTGGAGGTCCTCCCTCCGCCTCGACCTTCAATTTGATTCGCTTGTAACGCCGCTGCGCACTCACGAGATCCGCAGTCTCCTGGCACAGCGTGATCAGGTCGACGGGTTCGCGTTCCGTACGGCGCGGACTCGAGAAATCGAGGAGCTGCCGCAGGATCCCCCGAACCCGCTGGCCTTCTTCACCGGCCCGTTGCAGATACCCTCGGCCGTCGTCGGACAAGCCCGAGTCCCGCCTCGCCAGATCGATGAACGCCAGCATGGCGCCCATCGGATTCCCGACTTCGTGGGCCACGCCTGCTGCCAATTGACCCACCGCAGCCAGACGTCCGGCTCGATCGAGGCCCTCCCGAACCTCGCGTAGGTCGCGGTTGCTCCCGCGAAGATCGACCACGGCCTTCTCGAGCTCGCAGCTGCGCCGCTCCAACGTCTCTGTCATTTCGTTGAAGGCGCGCCCGACCTCCACGGTTTCCAAAGTCCCCTCCTCTGGTGCCCGGACAGCGCTTCCACCGTCGCTAATCGAACGCGCCGCTGCTGCGAGCTTCTCCAACGGCAGGACCAACCTGCGCCGAAGCACGTAGGCACCAAAAGCAGTGAAGATCAGCACGTCGCCGAGCAAGATGGCGAGGAGCGTCCCCGGTGAAACTGCCGCGGGAAGCAGTGCCACGGCGACGAAACCTTCACCCGGGACGGGGGCGGCAAAGCGGCAGAGACGTCCACGGCGAACCGGTCCTCAGCAACGCCCGGTTCTGGTCGCGCGCCTCGGCCGCCAGCGCCCGGGACTCGTCGTCGATCTTTTCCGCGTGTCCGTTGCGGGGGACTGCGACACCAACCGAATCGACCGCCCACCAGAGAAGTTCCGGCATCGACCGACCCAGCGTCGGATTCGAGGCGTCGAGATCGTCGATCAGGGCCCGGGCCGCGAGCTGATACAGACGATGACCGTTGGCCTGCTGCGAGCGCGACAGCAAGACGCCCAGAACGGTCGTCGCGGTGATCATCAACACCGCCAGGCTGACCAGGATTTCGGCTTGGAGCCCTCTGCGGGGCGACATGGCTTGCCTAGTAGCCGCGCGCCTTGTCAACGGCTGCTTCGTCGATTCCCAGCTTCTCGAGCCGGTAGCGCAATGAACGGAACGAAACTCCGAGAAGCTGCGCAGCTTTCTTCTTGACGCCGCGGGCGGGAATCAGTGCCTCGAGGATCAGACTTCTCTCGTACTCTTCCATCAGCTTGTCGAGATCGATTCCATCGGGCGGAATGCGCGTGGTTCGGGCCGGAGTGACCGGATTGAGCAACGCCGGCGGGAGGTTTTCGAGCTCGATCGTTTCGGTTCGACACAGGGCCACCGCCCGTTCCACGACGTTCTCGAGTTCGCGGACGTTGCCCGGAAAGCGGTACTGGAGAAGCTTGCGCATGACTTCGTCACTGCAGTCAAGGACCTTCCCATCGAGTTCGGCCGAGTACTTCTCGATGAAGTGTCCGACTAGCAGTTCGATGTCGTCGGGTCGATCGCGAAGCGGCGGCACACAGATCTCGATCACGTTGAGGCGGTAGAAGAGGTCTTCCCGGAAACGACCATTCCCGACCTCCTCGGTGAGGTTGTGGTTCGTCGCAGCCAGGATACGAACGTCCGACTTCTGGTCCGCCGTACCACCGACCGGTCGGAAGGTCTTCTCCTGGATCACTCGCAGCAACTTCACCTGAAGGGAAGCGGGGAGGTCACCCACTTCGTCCAGAAACAGGGTCCCGCCATCGGCGGCCTCGAACAAGCCCGCCCGGGTCTGGATAGCCCCGGTGAACGCGCCCTTCACGTGGCCGAAGAGCTCCGACTCCAGCAAGTTCTCGGGAATCGCAGCGCAATTGATCACGATGAAGGCCTTTCCGGCACGGTCGCCACCTTCGTGAATTCCGCGGGCGACCAGTTCCTTGCCGGTTCCGCTCTCACCCGTGATCAGGACATTCGCCTTGGTGTTCGCGACCCGGGCGATCATTTCGAAGATGGGTTGCATGACCGGGCTGTTGCCGACGATCGAGCGATCCCGGACCTGGTGTCGGAGTTCGCTCTTGAGGCGCTTGTTCTCGCTGGCCAGCAGCTGCTTCTCGAGGGCCTTCTCGATGACTACGCGGATCTCGTCGACCTTGAAGGGCTTGGTGATGTAGTCGTAGGCGCCCTGTTTCATGGCCGCGATGGCCGTCTCGGTGCTGGCGAACGCCGTGATCATGATCACCACGGTCTCGGGAGATCCCTCCCGCACGGCTTCCAACAGGTCGATTCCGGTGCCGTCAGGCATCTGGATATCGGAGACTACGACGTCAAAATCGTTGCCTTCGAGATGCAGCAATGCGCTCTGGACGTCACCCGCCGTCACGACTTCGTAGCCTTCGCTCCGGAAGAAGATCTCCAGGAACTCCTGCATGCTCCGCTCGTCATCAACAACGAGGATGCGCGCGGTGGAGCTCATCTTCATGCTTCTCCTCGGGGCAATCGCACGTGAATCTCGGTGCCCCCTTGCTTCGAAGTCTCGAGGCCAATGCTGCCGCCGTGCTCCGCGACGATGCGGTGCACGGTGGCCAATCCCAGGCCGGATCCTTCGGGCTTCGTGGTAAAGAACGGGTCGAAAATGTGATCCACGGCCTCCGGAGAGATGCCACCCCCCTGGTCACGAACGACGATCTCGACCCAGGCGCCCTTCTCCTCCACAACACTTCGGCCTTCTGATAGCGGCTCTTGAGGCGTCAGCTCGGGTAGAGATCGCGCCTCGACCTGGAGCTTGCCCCCCTTGGGCATGGCCTGAACGCCGTTCAGGGCAAGGTTCCATACGACCTGTTTCAGCTGTCCTAGATCGCCCATCACCCGGAGGCCCGACTCGACTTCGACTTCGAGCTGGATGTCGTCTGAAACCATCTTCCCGAGCATTTCGACGACCTCGTTCAGAAGTTCCAGAAGGTCGACGGACTCCGAGGCCAGCGGACCCGGCCTCGCATAAACGAGGAAATCTGTGATGAGCCGATCGAGTCGGTCGGTCTCACGGATGGCGATGTCCATGAGTCGCAGGGATTCTTTCCCCAGGGATGCGTCCGTCTTCCCACGCTGGAGGATCTGGATCGAGCCCGAGATCGCGGCCAGGGGGTTCCGGATCTCGTGGGCGATGCTGGACGCGAGCTCACCCACCGCGGCAAGGCGCTCCGACCGCCGAAGCTCCGCCTCCATCTTCACAACCTCGGTCAGGTCCTGGAAGATCACGACGTGGCCCCCGGCTTGACTGTCGGTATCGCGCAGCACGTAGGCGGCCACGCCCAGATGGAGATCGATTCCGGACCGACTCCGAAACGTGGTTCGAGAGCGGATGCGGGCGTTCTCCGAATCGGCGCGCTCGACCATGAGACTGCGAACGCCCGGAAGAACGCTCTCCACATCGGAGCCGATGGCCTCGGCCGCCAATACCTCCGTGATGCGCTCCGCCTCTGGATTGAATGACGTGATGCTCCCGGTCGAGTTCGTCGTCAACAGGCCGCTCATCAGGCTCTCGACGGTACGCTCGTGAAGATTCGCCAGCCGCTCCAAGCGATCGGTCTGGTACTGCAAGGCCTCTCCCGTGCGCCGCAGCTCCGCCGCAAGGAAGCTCGCCAGGGCCGCCACCAACCCGATGGCGCCGGAATGGATCGTCCAGACCGCGAACAGGGCCGCCACCGACTTCTCGCTCGTCCCGGGTGCTCCGCTCAGCCAGGCCAGGTTCCCGGCCAGCAGCACGACGCCATAGGCGAGGGCCCCGAAGCCGGCGCTGATCAGGGCGCCGCGGCGTTCGAACAACAGCGCACCATAGACGGCAACCATGACATACAGGAACGCAAACACCGAATCGGCACCGCCTGAAAAGTAGACGAGTGCGGAGACAATCGAGATGTCGGCGGCGATGTTGATGCTCGCAAAGCGTGCGGGCCGCTGGATGCGCGGCAGTATCAGGCCGTAGAGCGCCGTGGCCAGGAACGCGAAGGAAACGGTCCCGTAGAGGCCCCAGCGTTGCTGTTCCAGCATCTCGCCAACGGCGGTATCGAGACCCAGGGCAATGCCCAGGCTCACCAGCGACAGCACCAGCCGGGAGGCCATCAGCACCGCCAGGCGTTGCTCGAACGCTCCCTTCCTTCGCAGGAAGGGAAGCAGAATCTCGCCAGATTGCGCCGGCTCCACGCTCTCGACGCTCGTCGTCACTCGCGGTCCGTCAGGCCTAGCCGATCGTCTCTGCGATCTTGAAGATCGGCAGATACATGGCGACCAGCAAGCCACCGACGGTACCGCCCAGCAGTACCATCATGGCGGGCTCGAGCATCGCCGTCAGCGCGTCGACCGCCGCGTCGACCTCGTCATCGTAGAAGTCGGCGATCTTGCTGAGCATCTGCTCCATCGCACCGGTCTCCTCACCAACGGCGATCATCTGCACCACCATCCCTGGGAAGACACCGGATTCCATCAACGGTTCAGCGATCGTCTTACCTTCGGAGATCGCTGCCTTCACGTCGTTCAACGCCTCCTCGATCACCACGTTTCCGGCCGTGCGAGCCACGATGTCGAGACCATCGAGGATCGGAACACCGCTGGCAATCATGGTGCCGAGCGTCCGACTGAAGCGCGCCACGGCCACCTTCCGAAGCAACGACCCGAAGACTGGCGACTTCAGGTAGACCCCATCGGTGAATCGACGAAATTTCCGAGAGCGCAGTCGCGCCTGGCCGTAGGCGAACGCTATGGCAATGATGCTGGCGATGAAGAATACCAGCCATTCCTGCAGCCAGTGGCTGATGTCGATCACCACCTGGGTCGGTGCGGGCAGGGTCCCTCCAAAGTCCGCGAACATCTTCTCGAACACCGGGATGATCTTGACCAGCATCAAGACCACGACGACGATTGCGACGACCAGGACGGTCGCCGGATAGACCATCGCACCCTTGACCTTTCGCGCCAGGGCATCGGCCTTCTCCAAATAGGCCGACAGTCGGTTCAGGATCGTATCGAGAATGCCGCCGATCTCACCCGCTTGGACAAGGTTCACATAGAGCTCGTCGAAGGGTTTCCGATGCTTTCGCAGGGCATCCGCGAATGTCGAGCCTTGCTCGACATCAGACTTCACCTCGCGAATGACACCCTTGAAGGTCGGGTTTTCGTTCTGGTCGCCGAGGATCTGGAGACACTGAACCAGCGGAAGTCCCGCATCGATCATCGTTGCAAACTGCCGAGTAAAAATGACCAGGTCCTTGACGGTGATTCCCGGCTTGAGGAAGGGTAGATACTCCGAGATGTCCTTAGGCTTCGCCTTGACTGAAACCGGCATCAACATCTGGGCTCGCAACTGCGCCATCACCGCCTCATTGTTGCTGGCTTCGATCTCACCCTTCTTGATGGTCCCTTGCCGAGTTCGGGCTTTCCAGAGAAAAATCGGCATGACCTTTCACCCCCTCCGCCGGAAGACCGGCGATGATTCGTTCCGTGACCGACTAGCGCTTGCCGCCGATCGCACGATGGGCCGGCGGACGCGCCGAGGCGCCTGCCTGCCCCATCAGACTGCGCAGCTCGTCTGCATCTGAGCTGCGTGACATTGCCGTTTCCATCGAAATGAGTCGTCGCTGGAAGAGTTTCGCCAACGACTGGTTCATCGTCTGCATTCCCGAACCTTCCTGGCCCATCTGCATCGACGAGTAGATCTGATGGATCTTGTCCTCCCGGATGAGGTTCCGGATGGCCGCGTTCGGCACCATCACCTCGAGCGCCATGGCGCGCCCGGGCCCGTTGGCCCGAGGCAGCAGCGCCTGGCACATCACACCTTCGAGCACGAACGACAGCTGAGCGCGCACCTGCGACTGCTGATAGGGTGGAAAGACGTCAACGATGCGGTTGATCGTCTGCAACGCCGAGTTCGTATGCAGTGTCGCGAAGCAGAGGTGGCCGGTCTCGGCCACGGTCAGCGCCGCTTCAATGGTCTCCAGGTCACGCATCTCACCGATCAGAACCACGTCGGGATCCTGACGCAGGATGTACTTCAGGGCCTTCTTGAAGCTCTCGGTATCCGCACCTACCTCGCGCTGGTTGACGATGCAGCCCTTGTGGTTGTGGAGATACTCGATCGGGTCTTCGATCGTGACGATATGTTCGTTCCTCTCGGTATTGATCTTGTCGATCATGGTCGCGAGCGTGGTCGACTTGCCCGATCCCGTCGGACCCGTCACCAAGACGAGACCGCGAGGCTTGGCCGCCAGCTCCGAGACAATCTTGGGCAGCCCTAGCTCATCGAATGTCTTGATCTTGAACGGAATCGCACGGAACGCGCCCGCGACGTTGCCCCGTTGAACGAAGATGTTGGCCCTGAAACGCGAGAGTTTCTGGACACTGAACGACAGGTCGAGTTCGTTGTTCTCTTCGAAGAAGTGCTTCTGAGCGTCGGTCAGTACCGAGTAGCAGAGCTGCTTCGTCTCGGAAGCCGACAGCGGCGGCATCTTGAGCGGGTGAAGATTTCCGTCGATCCGTAGCTGGGGCGCGGTCCCGGTCGTGATGTGAAGGTCGCTCGCTCCCTTCTCGATCATCGCCTTCAGGAACTGGTGCATATTCGCCATTGCGAGCGATCTCCTAGTGATCCGCCGCCGAGACGCGGAGAACTTCGCCGAGGGTGGTCACGCCGTCGGCAAGCTTGTTGAGCGCACTCTGGCGCAGGGTCTGCATGCCAAGCCGAATGGCCTCTCGCTTGAGCTCGAGCGACGACGCTCCGTTGAGCACGAATTCCTTCAGCTCTTCCTTGAGCGGCATGACTTCGTAGAGTGCCACCCGGCCTTTGAAGCCCGTGTCCGAGCAGCTGCGGCAGCCGTTGCCATGCAGGGACGCGACCTTCTTGGCCACGTCCGCGGCCATACCGGCTTTGGTCAGAGCTTCGACCGTCACGTCGGTGTCCGGCTCCTTGCAATCTTCGCAGATCCGGCGCGCCAGACGCTGGGCCACGATGCAGTTGACCGACGAGGCGACCAGGAACGGCTCGATGCCCATGTTGAGCAAACGATTGACCGTCGAGGGCGCGTCGTTGGTGTGGAGGGTCGAGAGGACCATGTGGCCCGTGAGGGCGGCCTTCACCGCGATCTCGGCGGTCTCGAAGTCACGAATCTCACCGACCATGATGATGTCCGGGTCCTGACGCAGGAATGATCGGAGCGTCGCAGCAAAGTTCAGGCCGATCTCCTCGTGCATCTGGACCTGGTTGATGCCGGTCAGATTGAATTCGATCGGGTCCTCGGCCGTGGACACGTTCTCGGTGGTCTTGTTGAGCTCCGACAGCGCCGAGTAGAGCGTCGTCGTCTTGCCCGAGCCAGTGGGACCGGTGACCAGGACCATTCCGTAGGGCTGGTAGATCGCGTCCTTGAAGATCGCCAGCAGCTCCTTCTCGAAGCCCAGCTTGGTCATGTCGAGCTGGAGGTTCGACTTGTCCAGCAGGCGCATGACGATCTTCTCACCGAAGAGAGTCGGCAGGCACGAGACCCGAAAGTCCATCTCTTTGCCGCGCCCCATCTTGAGCTTGATACGCCCGTCCTGGGGCAGACGCCGCTCGGCGATGTCCATTTCGGCCATGATCTTGATACGCGAGGTGATGGCGTTCTTCAGCTTCATCGGCGGCTTCATCACCTCATAGAGGACGCCGTCAATGCGGTAGCGAACACGGAACAATTTCTCGTAGGGCTCGACGTGAATGTCCGAGGCCATCTTCTTCACCGCATCGGTGAGAACCAGATTCACCAGCTTGACGACCGGTGCGTCCTCCGAGGCCTTGGCTGCCTCGGAGACGTCGAATTCGTCATCTTCGTGGACCAGGTCGATGTCGGAGTCATCGAAGTCGCCCATGACTTCTTCGAGCGCCAGCGACTGGTCGTAGTACTTCTCGATTCCCCGCTTGATCGCGTCTTCTGAGGCCACCACCGCCTGGATGCTGTATCCGGTGAGGAACTTGATGTCGTCGAGGGCGAAGATGTTCGAAGGATCGGAGGTGGCAAGGATCAGGGTGGAGCCCGCGCGGTTCACGGGGATCACCGTGTGCTTCAACGCAACCTCTTCGGGGATGAGCTGGATCACTGCCGCGTCGATCTCGAACTCGTCGAGGTCGATCGACGGGACGCCGTATTGCTTGGCGACGAAGTCGGTCAGCTCGTTTTCGTCGAGGTAACCGAGCTGGGTGATCTGCGCGCCAAGACGCCCGCCCTTGGTGCGGGCGTCCTCACGTGCCCTCGCGAGCTGTTCAGCGCTGAGGAGGTTCTCCTTGACGAGAAGCTCCCCGATTCGCTCGTTCACTGGATCCCCTCACTGGCGAAGTGCAACTTGCTCGCTTCGGGCCCCATTACCGCGCACGGGGTCAAGCCCCCCAAAACGACGCTGCAACGGTCCCTTGCAGCATCCCTTGCGCGAACCGAAACCGTTTAGAACCCGGTAGGTTATCGGCGACTCGACCGGAGACCTTTACCCGGACGAAGGCCCCTCGGGCTGCGAGACGGCCCGATCGATCTCGCCGAGGCTGGTGCGGCGGAACCGCAGTACGGCGAAACCGAGGCTGGTGAGGGTGATCCACATGACCGCGTGGATCAGCGTGCCCGCTGCGACGGCAAGTTCGGGTTCTACCCCGAAGCGAAGCAGGGCGAGCTTGCAGGCATAGTGGAAGATTCCGAAAAAGCCGGGTGCCGAGGGCGCGGCAACCGCGATTCCGATCGCAGCCTGCGTCGTCCACGCGGCGCCCAGCATCTGCTGGACGTCGCCCAGCTCGATCCCCAGGGCGAGGAAGGCGGCCACGATCGGGATGATCGAGAGCACGCCCCAGATGATCACGGTGTGAACGGCGATCCAAAAGATGTGGGTGCCCCCCCGCAGGGCTCCCAGACCTACGATGAAGCGCTCGACCAGACCCATGAGAAGCTCTGAGAGGCGATCGGGGAACGGGCGCAGCATGAACCGCCCGATCGTGAGAACCCGATCCGGGGCCACCCGCAGCCCCACGATGAAGAGAATGGGAAGCAGGGCCACGGGCAGAAGCAGGATGGCGCCCCGCTCCAGCACGCTGTCCCCTCCGGAGCCCCAGAACGCCACGACCAACAGGGCCAGGACGAGCACGGACACGATGTCGATGACGCGCTCGAGGATGACGGTGCCAAACAACGCGGCGGTGCTGACGCCGGTTTCCTGTTTCAGGTACAAGCAGCGAACCACCTCGCCCATGCGCAGCGGAAAAATGTTGTTGGCCATGAAGCCAACCGCGGTGGCGCGGGCCATGGGAGCCACCCCGATCTCCTGGATCGGATTCGTCAGGTGACGCCAGCGCAGCGCTCGGACCCAGACGAGCAGCAGATAGCTGGGAACCGACGGCAACACGAGGACGAACCAATTGGCCCGGGCGATGGCCCTTCCGACATCGGCGAAAGGCACGTCACGAAGCACCAGCCACAGGAAAAGCACCGTGATGGCGATCCCGACCCAGACACGGGGATCGCGCCATCGGGCGGTCCCGCTGCGCTCCGCCCCTTCGGATGTGGCCGGGTCGCTCAGGAGATCTTCAGCCACTGGCGCGCCTCGACGACGTCGGCCTGGATCTGCGCACGGAGCGCGTCCACTCCGTCGAAGCGCTGCTCCGGACGCAGGTGATGGTCGAAGGACAGTTCGACCCGCCGACCGTAGATGTCTGTGTCGAAATCGAGGAGGTGCGCCTCGGCGAGCAGGCGTCCATCCTTGTAAAAGGTCGGACGGACGCCGACGTTCGTGACGGCGGGCCAGCGACTGCCAACTGCTGGGGTGCCGTCGTCCAGGAAGCGGACCTCGCCGACGTAGACTCCGGCGGCCGGTAGAATCTCATTCTCGGCTTTGAGATTCGCGGTCGGAAAGCCGATCGTTCGGCCCCGTTGCTCCCCCTTGCCGATGGTTCCGCGCACGCAATAGCTCCGACCCAACATCTGCCTTGCCTGCTCCACGTGCGCATCTGCCAATAGCTGCCGGATCCGGGTCGAATTCACGTCGCCGCGATCCACAGTCACTTCGGGAATGATCGTGACGGAGAAGCCGAGTAGCGGCCCCAATTCCGTCAGGAGTCTCATCGACCCCTCGCGATCACGACCGAAGTGAAAGTCGTATCCAACGTACACCTCGAGGGGCCGGATCTTCTCATGAAGCGACTCGCGGATGAAATCTTCGGCCGGTGTCTTGGCGAACTCGAGCGAAAAGGGTTCGACGATCACCGTGTCGATGCCCGCCTGCTCCAGGAGCTCGAGCTTCTGCTCGAGGGTCGTGAGAAGTCCCGGTGCCTCATCGGGGTGGAGCACCTTTCGCGGATGCGGCTCGAAGGTGTAGACGACGGCTTCCCCCTGGTGGGCGCGCGCACGCTCGACGACGGTTTCGAGAATCGAGCGATGTCCGATGTGGATGCCATCGAAATTTCCAACCGTCACCACGGCACGTACCAGCGGCTCGATGATCTCGTTGCTTCCAGGGATGGTGCGCAATGCTAAGCTCCGCCAGTGCGAATCCTCTCGCGCCGATTTCTCGCGAGCTATCTGAGTCTCTTCGCGATCAACCTGGCCGTCATGACGACCATCGTGATCAGCTTCGAAACCCTGGTCGATTTCGACAAGATCGTAGAGCATCGGGACGAGGCTGGGGGAGTCTTCCCCTATCTCTTCGTGCGGATCCCGGCCCTCTACTTGAGGGACCTGATCCCCCTGGCCTCCTTTGCCGCGGCCTTTCTATGCCTGGGCGGTGCAGCGCGTGCCAACGAGATCATGGCCGCCAAGGCCGGAGGGATCCCTCCGCTCCGTCTGGCCCTGCCCCTGATCCTGGCCGCGACGGCCCTGTCGGCCGGCGCGTTGTTCATCAACGAGACCTGGATCCTCGGTGCCACCCGCGAATTCGACCGCATCCACCACTCGGGCGACGAAGTCACCTACCAACGAGGCTCGTTCTGGTACCGCCGGGGCCGAACCTTCTACAACGTGACCGATGCCAACGAGCGCGCCGGCACGCTCCGGGGAGTCTCGATCTACGAGCTCGACGACCGCGGGCGGCTGCTGGAGAGCCTGCGAGCCGAGCGGGTTCGCGTCCAGCAGGACGACCACTGGCTGATGACCGACGCGGTGCGGCGACGTTTCGACCCCTCCTCCCCGGCAGCCCGCCCCATCCGAGAGATCCTGGACGTCGCCCTGATCGACACCACCAATCGCGACACCCTTTCCCTGCTGGACGCCCGCGAGGAAAGTCTCAGCCTGCCGGAACTGATGGAGGTGATCGGGCTGCGCAAGGCCGAGGCGCGCGACACGCTGCGTTTTCGCGCGATGCTCCACTCGCGCCTCGCCACGCCATGGACGGTGCTGCTCTTCGCCCTGCTCGCCATCCCGCTGGGCCTTTCGGTCGAGCGAACCCGCAACATGGCGGTCTCCGTCCTCTACGGGCTTTCCGCCATCGCCCTCTTCCACGCCTGCTGGCGCGCGGGCAGCCTGTTGGCGCACAATGGCTTCGAGCTGGCCGTCGCAGCTCCCTGGCTGGTGCTGGCGGTCTTCGCGGGTCTCGATGCCCTGCTGATGGCGCGATCGCCCAGCTGACGACGCCAGTCAGTTTCCGCCTTCGCCCTTTTTGTCCAGACCCGAACCCTCGAACAGCCGAAAAAACTCCGATTTCGGCGAAATCACCAGCGTCGTCTTCGCACCGATGGTCTTCTCGTACGCCTGAAGACTGCGCAGGAATGCGTAGAACTCGGGATCCGCCTGATACGCCTCGGCGTAGATCGCGGCCGCCAGCGCATCACCTTCACCTTTTTCGATCTCGGCGTCTCGTTTGGCCTCGGCCACGATCACCTGCGCGTCGCGATCTGCCTCGGCCCGGATCTTGCGCGCGCGCTCCTCACCTTCCGCGCGGTTCTTCTTGGCGATTCTCTCGCGCTCGGTCCGCATGCGCGCGTACACCGAGTTCTCGGTGCCTTTGGGTAGTTCTGTCCGATTGATTCGCACATCGGCAATCTCGATCCCGTCCTCCGCCAGCCGCGCCTTCACCTTGTCGGTGATCTCCTGCATGATCGCGCCCCGCTTCTCCTTCAAGACCTCGGACAGCGTATGGCGACCGATGACCGCGCGGACATCGTCTCTCACGATGCCGTCGATGCGGTCGAAGGCGTTCGCCATCCGGCCGGTGAAGGATTGACGGAAGCGAACCGGATCGCTGATCCGCCAGATCACATAGTTGTCGACCGTCAGTTGTTCTCCATCCCGCGTCTGGATGGGTAGAGGCTCCGTGCCGAGGTGCAGCCAGCGCGCGTCATAGGTCTCGACCACTTCCAGCAGGGGAATCCGAAGCGACGGCCCCGGCGACGTCACAGTCCGCACGCTGCCCAGCCGCAGTACCAGCTTCTGCTCGTCCTCGCGCGTGATGACCACCGGACCGTATCCGAGGTTCCCGGCCGCAATGGTGCCGATGGCGACGGCGACCAGCACGACGAGCGTGCCAAGGACTCGCGTCATTTCGGCTCTCCGGCAGTCCGGTTGCCCAGCGGCAAGTATGGCAGGATCTGGGTGGTACCTGGCTCGATCACGATCTTCTCGACGTCAGGAAGAACACTTTCCATCGTCTCGAGATAGAGCCGCCTCCGTGTCACCTCCGGGGCCTTCTGATATTCTTTGACGATCGCCGTGAAGCGCCGAGCCGCACCCACCGCCTCGGCGATCTTGGAGGCGCGATAGGCCTGCGCCTCGGCAACGAGCTCCGAGCGTTGCGCGCGGGCCCTGGGAATCAACTCGTTGCGATGGGCCTCGGCCTCGTTGACCAACCGCTTCGCGTCCTGATTGGCGGCAACCACGTCGTCGAAGGCGGCCTGGACTTCCGCCGGCGCTCGCACATCGAGAAGCTGGACGTCCTTGATCTGGATGCCCGCGTCGTAGGAATCCAGCAGATCCTCCATCAGAGCCTGCACCTCGGCCGTGACGGCGTCCCGGCGCTCGCGCAATACGCCATTGACCGTCTCACGACCGACCACTTCCCGCATCGCCGCCTGGGCCGCGTCCCTCACGACTGAATCGGGATCTGCCAGACGATAGCGGGCCACGAACACGTCTTTGATGCGGTATTGCACCGCGAAATTGACCTGCACGATGTTGTTGTCGCTGGTCTGCATGCTGGCTTCGGCAATCTGCTCGCGCGACGTCTTCTCGCCTTCCTTGCCAGCGAAACCGAATTCTTCCTTCCGGGTATCGTCGACGTTCTCGATATCGACGGTTTCGATGGGCGGGGGAAGGCGGAAATGCGGCCCATCGCGGACGACGGTCCGCACGTGCTTGCCCAGGCGAAGCACGATGGCCGCCTCGCCGGGCCGTAGCTCGAAATAGCTCAACCAGCCGCATGTGCCGGCAGCCACGAGCAGCACCAATATCGTCACGGTCCGCCGCAACGTCCGGCGGACCGAACGCTGGACTTTTTCGTCCGCCGTCAGCCCCTCCTCATCTTCTGCCATCGGCTAGCTCTCGCCTTTCCGGTCGTTCCGATTCTTCGCCTCGATCTCGTAGAATGGACGCAGGATGTCGATGGGGATCGGAAAGATGATGGTGGAGTTGTTTTCGGTGGCGATCTCGGACAACGTCTGGAGGTAGCGCAGCTGGAGCGCCGAATCCTCCGAGGCAAGAACGCGGCTGGCATCGGCAAGCCGTTGGGCCGCCTGGAACTCGCCTTCTGCGTGAATCACCTTTGAACGCTTCTCCCGCTCCGCCTCGGCCTGTTTGGCCATCGCCCGCTGCATTTCCTGGGGAAGGTCGATCTGCTTCACCTCGACGGCGCGGACCTTGACCCCCCAGGGCTCGGTCTGGAGGTCGATGATCTCCTGGAGCTTCTGGTTGATCTGCTCGCGCTCGGACAGCAGGTCGTCGAGCTCGGCCTGACCGCAGATGCTGCGCAGGGTGGTCTGGGCCAGCTGGGAGGTGCCGTAGAGATAGTTTTCCACCTGGATCACGGCCTTCTCGGGGTGGAGAACGCGGAAATAGAGCACCGCGTTCACCTTCACGGACACATTGTCGCGGGTGATGACCTCCTGGGGCGGAACGTCCATCACGATCTCTCGCAGGCCGATCCGGACCATCCGATCGACGCCGGGAATGATCCAACGCAAGCCGGCCTGCTTCACTCCGGCGTAGCGACCGAACCGGAAGATGACGCCGCGTTCGTACTCGGTGATGACCCGGACCCCGAGCACCCCCACCGCGAGCACGATTCCAACCACGATCAGTACCGCCAGACCCATCTATCTTCCTCCTGGGGTCGCCTCGACGCCCCTCAATTCTCCGATGCTGCGCGCTTCACCCGAAGCCGCATGCCCTTCACTTCCGTGATCTCCACGGCCGTGTTCTCGGGCACGTCTTCATCGCAGAACGCGTTCCAGTATTCGCCGCGCACGAAGACGCGGCCCTCTGGTGCCAACGCCGTCTGGCTGCGGCCAACCAGGCCGATCAACTCGCTCACACCCGTGGTCTGGGCGCGCACAAGCGTCTTCCCGACCGCGTAGCCCACGAACACGACCACCACACCGAAACCCACCGCCGCGGGAAGCAGCACGGACCAGAAATCCACCGTCAGATCGCTCACCTCGGGAAGGTCGAACAGCATGATGCCGCCCAGCAGGAACAGCGTGATCCCGCCGGCGAAGAGTAGCCCGTACGAGGTGATGAAGATCTCGGCGATCATCAGCCCGATTCCAACGACCATCAGCACCAGACCGAGCCACGAAAAGGGCAGCATGCCGAAGGCGAAGACGGCCAGCACCAGACAGACCAAGCCGATGGCGCCGGGAAAGAAGATCCCGGGCGAGTTCATCTCGAGCATGATCCCCAGCACGGCACCCATCATGAGCAGCGTGGCCACGTTGGGATTGGCGATGAAGTTGAACAGGCGCTCGAGGGTCGTCATCTCGATGGTGCGAATCTCCACGCCTTCCAAGTGAAGCGTTCGCGGCTCGCCGCCGACCTGCACCTCTCGCCCTTCCAGCGCCTCGAAGAGCTCCTTCGAATCGCGGGCGATCACGTCGATCACCTTCAGCTCGAGGGCTTCTTCGGCCCCAATCGCCTCGGCCTCGCGCACCGCCTTGATGGCCCATTCCACGTTGCGGTCACGCTCCTGGGCGATCGACTCGATAAAAGCCGAGGTGAAGTTCTCCACCTTCTGGCCCATCACGTCGGTGCGCTCGCCGTCCTCGTCACGCTCCTCGCTGGTGCCACCGCCCACCGGCGATGCAGCGCCGATGCTGGTTCCGGGAGCCATGGCGGCGACGTTGGCCGCCATCGTAATGAAGGTCCCGGCCGATGCGGCCCAGGCACCCTGGGGCGCCACGAATACGATCGTGGGGACGTTCGAATTCAGCAGCGCCTGGACGATGTCCTTGGTTGCATCGAGGACGCCGCCGGGCGTGTCGAGCTTGATCAGCACGGCCTCGGCCCCGTCGGCTTCACTCTGGGCGATCGTTTTCTCGATGAATTTCGCCGTCGCGGCGCTGATCACGCCCTCGATCACGATCTCGTTCACGTGACCGGCGCTGGCCGAACCCGAACCCATGCACAGCAGCAACAGCGAGAGCCATCCAATTCCCAGCCGGCGCAGGCTTCGGGTCACTTCGCCCCTCCGCGCAGTTTCTCCACACGATCCAGGAGCTGGGCCGCCACGTCCGCTTTGGGCAGGGTCGGCAGCTCCTCGATTTCACCGCCGGGCCAGATGAAGACCACCGTGTTGTGATCCACATCGAAACCGGATCCGGCGCGGGAGATGTCGTTGGCCACCATCAGATCACAGCCCTTGCGCTCGAGCTTGCGCCGGGCGGCCCCGACCAGGTCGTGACTCTCCGCGGCAAAGCCAACAATCGTCTGGTTGACTTTTCTTCGGCAGAGCTCTGCAAGAATGTCGGGGTTGCGCTCGAGCTCGAGCGTCAGTCCGGCGTCCTCCGGAAGATCTTCCTTCTTGAGCTTGCGCGGAGACGGCGCCACCGGACGGAAGTCCGCCACGGCCGCCGACTTGATCACGATGCTGGCTTTGTCGAACTCCACCAGCACCGCATCGCGCATCTCGATCGCAGTCTCGACGTCGACCCTACGCACACCGGCCGGCGTCGCCAGACCCGTGGGTGCCGTAACGAGGACCACTTCGGCGCCGCGCCGGGCCGCCTCTTCGGCGACCGCGAAGCCCATCTTTCCAGAGGATCGGTTTCCCAGGTACCGGACGGCGTCGACCGGCTCGCGGGTGCCACCCGCCGTGACGAGAACCACCTCGGACTGGAGACTCCGGGAGCCCAGCAGCAGCTCGGCAACCGCCGCAATCCCGGCAGGGTCGGACATACGGCCTTCCCCCTCCCAGCCACAGGCCAGCTCGCCCACATCAGGACCGACCACGCGCACACCGCGCTCCTTCAGGGTGGCGATGTTGCGCTGGGTCGCCGGGTGCTGCCACATGTTCACGTTCATGGCAGGCGCAACCAGCAGCGGCGCGCGGGTCGCCAGCGCCACCGTCGAGACGGGCTCGTCGGCCAGGCCATGCGCCAGACGTGCCAGCGTGTTCGCCGTCGCAGGTGCCACCACCAGGAGTTCGGCCCAGTCCGCCAGCGCGATGTGGTCGATCTCGCCTTCCTGGGACGGGTCCAACACGTCGGTCTTCACCGGAGCCCCGGTCAACGTCTGCAAAACGAGGGGCGTCACGAACGACGTCGCCTCCGGCGTCATGACACAGCGAACCCTATGACCGGCCCGGCGCAACGCGCGGACCAGCTCGGGGGCCTTGTAGGCGGCGATTCCGCCCGTCACACCGACCAGGATGCGGCGCTGCTCCATCCGCTGTGCCTTGAAAATTCCCCTGTTGTCGTGCGAGGTTACCCGGAATTCCGCGAGGCGCCAGCAAACCGAGAACGCACCTTCCCTCGGCCAGGCCCGCATTACCGGCCGCTCCTACCGAATCGGACCGCCGCGATCTCAGAATCCCTGAACCCAGGGGCGCTGGGCCTAGCTGCGGCCGAGACGCTCGCGGAGCTGCTTCGCGACTTCGGCCGGTACGAACTCTTCCACGTCGCGACCGAACCGGACGAGCTCCTTCAGACGCGACGAACTCACGTAGAGATACTCCTGGCTGGGCATCATGAAGACCGTCTCGACCTCGGAATTCAGATGCTTGTTCATCAGGGCCATCTCGAATTCGTACTCGAAGTCCGACATGGCGCGCACGCCGCGAATGATCACGTTGGCGCCCACGTCTCGGGCGAAGTCGACGGACAGACAATCGAAGGACGTGACCGTCACGTTCGAGTCGCCGACGAATTCGCCTCTCAGTAGCTCGACGCGCTCCTCGACCGAGAAGACGCCCTCCTTCGCCACGTTCACGGCCACGGCCAGGACCAGGCGATCGAAGATCCGAAGGGCGCGGCGCGCCACGTCCAGGTGGCCATTGGTCACCGGATCGAAGCTCGCCGGAAACAGTGCGACCGACACCTGTTTGCTCATCCTGTTCGCGTCCTCCTGGCGGCTAGGTCTCTTGCTGGCCCGACGCCTCGTCGCCCCGGTCCACCGGTTGGTAGCGTGAAATCAGGGTTTCTCCGTAGCGCCGCTCATCCAACAGCTCGAGACCGGCCGCGAGAGGCAGAGCATGACGCCGACTGCGTTCGACCACCACCATTGCGCCCTCGGCCACCACACGCGCCTCCACCAGGACCCGCAGCGCAAGCTCGGCGTGGTCCCCCTGGTAGGGCGGATCCAGCAGCACCAGATCGAACGAGCGGCCCTCCCGACCCAGGCGTACGATCCCGCGCAGCGCGTCCCCGCGCACGATGGTCGTGCGGCTCTCCAGGCCCAGGCTGCGCAGATTGTCCCGAAGGACCTCCGTACAATGGGCCGCCTGCTCCAGGAAGATGGCCGAGTCCGCCCCCCGGGAAAGCGCTTCGATGCCGAGCGCTCCGGAGCCTGCGAAAACATCGAGGACGCGCGCTCCTTCGAGATCCGTCAAGCGCGCGAAGAGGGACTCGCGCACGCGGTCGGAGGTCGGACGCGCGTTTCGCGATGGCACCTTCAGACGCCTTCCACCGAAGCTCCCACCCGTGACTCTGAGTCCACTTCCCATTGCGCCACTCCCTGAGGTGAAATCGATCAGCCGGTTCGCGTATTCCGCAACCCTTCCAAGCGTGCTCCGGGGTTAACCCTAGGTTTACACCAGGAGTAGTCTCGGACCTATCGTCGACCACGCAGCCCTCTCGCGTCGATCCCCATCCATCACCCAGATCTCACTCCAATTGATTAACGAGATTCGTAAAAATGAACGCGAGTCGGGTTGCCGAATCCAAAGACTCCTCCTAAGATCCCGGCCGCTCTAGGTGACGCAGATCCGTTTCGTCACCAGCGAGTGTGAACGACCCGCAACCCGAGCGTACGTTCTGTCGCAATTGCTCCGACGTAATCATTGCGAAGAGCAGTGGCAGGGGTTCCCGTACGCCACGAAACACGAGGAACACTTCATATGGCTACGGCCTCCGTTGAACGAGCAAAGCGAAAGCTTCCCGAGCGACTGGCGCAAATCCGATCGGATCGCTCGCAGCGCCAGTTTGCGCGAGACTTGGGCGTGTTCCAGCAGAACGTCAACCGCTACGAGAGCGGCACGACGCCCCACACCGATTTCCTGATCACCCTTGCACAGAAGGAAGGCATCTCCATCGATTGGCTACTTCTCGGCAAGGGCCGGATGCGGCGACCCAGCCGCTAGGCACCAGCGCTACTCAACTGGCGAGCGGGGTCCGAACGGGCCCCGCTCGCCAGTCCTCTTCCTGGCGGTCGCGATCAGCCCACCCTCCCCGCCGGGATGCTTTGAAGTCACCTAAAAACGGAAACCGATTACACCGCGTCGCCTCCGTCGGCACCGGAAGAGCGCGTGCAGCTTGCACCCGAGACTCCCGACCCCAGGTCGACTTCCCTGGCCGGGGAATCCGGGGCACGCTTTTTGCGTATTGCCATGAACCTCACCAATCAAGCGGAAGCTCACACTGCACCCAATGTTGACCCTGCTCGTTGCACTCACACTGCTGCTGACGGTTGCGGACCACTGGACTACCTATCTGTGCCTGCGTTCACCCATCGCCGGCTGGGAGGTCGTGGAAGCCAACCCGCTGGCGGAGTGGCTCTTCACGAAGATGGGCCTGGTGCCGGGCATCCTGCTGGATTCCGCCTTGACGCTGGTCGTAATCGCCTTCCTGTCGATGACACGAAGGGTCCCAAAAATGGCGAAGGGCGTGTTCTTCAGCCTGGTCGTGGCGTGGACGGGCTGGGCCGTCGTCAACAATTTCCAGGCCCTCGGGGCCCTCGGGCTGTCGCCGCTCGGCGGAGCGTAATCGTGTCGCGACCGCTGCTCTTCATTCTCACAGGAGCCGTGTTGTCCGGGCTCTCCTGCGCGGTGACTTCGCCGATTCCGTCGCTGACCTCGGAGCCCTCACTGCCGCACGTATCGGCGCCGGCGCCGGCCGCCGGCGAGCCTTCACAGGAACGCGAGGTGGCCGCCATCGAGCGCTACCTGCTCACACGGCGCATGGGACTCGCCTCCCGGGAGATCACCTCGTTGGCGCATACCATCGTCGAGCAGTCGCGTCACTACGATCTGGATCCGGCCCTGATGATGGCCGTAATGCACGTCGAGAGCCGCTTCAACAGCTTCGCCGTCTCGCCCGTCGGCGCCCTCGGACTGATGCAGATCCTGCCTGAGACCGGTCAGGAGATGGCGCTCAAGCACGGGGTCGCCTGGCACGGCCGACGTACATTGTTCAACCCGGAGATCAACGTAAAGCTCGGCATCGCCTACCTGCGCGAACTTACCGACCGCTACGGCAACATCAGCACCGCACTGGCAGCCTACAACTGGGGTCCGGGACGGATCGATCGTCGCATCCGACGCGGCAGCCGACTTCCGGTCGAGTACCCGCGCCTGGTGCTCGGTGCTCATACCGACCGCTGGCAGGCCGACCGCGAGTCCTGAAGCTGCCTAGCGGCCCGCTGGCTGGCCGACGGCAGGTCCTGAGGCCGCTTGGCGGCCCGCCCCCACCTGCGCGGACACTGACCCGGTCGTCGCGGCGGGGGCAACGAGTTCGGCCACGAATCCGTCGACGCCGTCCATGGCCTCCTCTGCACTGCCGCGGAAGCCATTGACGAGCACGGAGAAGACCGCCACCCGTCCGTCGGGCAGCTCTCCGAAACCCGAGAGTCCCGTGACCCGGGTCAGCAGGCCCGTCTTCGCGCGAATACCGTGGGCAGCGCCCTTGGCCCGCTTCTCCAAGGTTCCGTCGGCGGCCCCAATCGGCAGCGCCGCCACGAATTCGGGACCGAAGCGGAAAGATCGCTGACCCACCAGCAGCGCGGCGACCAGCGATCGCGGCGGCACCTTGTTGCCGTAGGAGAGCCCCGAACCGTCGACCATCGTGACGCGATCCATCTGCAGGCCCAGGCCGCTCAGCTCCTCGCGCACGGCGACCAGTCCTCGGCTCCAACTGGCAGGCCCATCGACGCCACCGCCTGCAATCCCGAGGGCCTTCACGAGGCTCTCGGCGATGTTGTTGTTGCTGTACTTGATGAAGAGTCGGACGATCTCGCTGAGCGATCGCCCCTCGAAGCGCAGCAGCTCCACGGCGCCCGCGGGCGCCGCACCCCGCACGATCTCGCCTCCCACCTCGATGCCGTTGGCCTCCAGCTGCATCTTCAAGACGGCACCCGCGTAGCGGACTGGATCGAGCACACTGCGGTAGTAGATCTTCGGCTTGTCGCCGAGCCGGACGCCTCCACGGACGACGACTTCTTCAGCGTCCGCCACCAGGCGGCGGTCGACCTGCAGCTCGGCGCGGCCCTTCGGCGCAACGGTCGTTGCGCGATTGCTGAGCCGCAGGAACGGCACCGGTGGATCGATGGCTACGCGAACCGGATCGCCCGCGGCGATTCCTGGCGTCACCTCGACGGCGAACGCACCGTAGTTGACGGACAGTGCGCTGACGGGAGCGTGATAGGCACGGCTAGACACCTTTCCCCAGCTGGGGTGCCAGCGTTCATCATCGAATCGCGAGGCATCGAGGACGATGTCTGCGCGGATCCGGCGCAGGCCGGCGCGGCGCAGGTCGGCGGCCAGACGCCACAGATCCTCGGAGGTGAGCACCGGATCACCGCCCCCGATCACATAGAGATTCTGCACCGAGCCATCGGCGTCGGGCGCCGCATCGGTTCGAACTTCGGTCTCGAACCGGAACGTCGGGCCCAGCGCCGAGAGAGCCGCCAACGCCGTGAAGACCTTCATGTTCGAGGCCGGCACCAGGGCTCGGTCGGGATCGCGTGCGTAGAGGAGCGCGCCGCTGTCCCGGTCGACCACCAGGACGGCCAGTCTCGCGCCGCGCAGTCCGCGGTGGCGCAGCGCCGCGTCGAGACGCTCCTGCAGCCCGGTCTGCGTCCCGGCACCGGCCGGATCGGCGGCCCCGCTGACGCCGGAGGCTCCCAACAGGACCGCTCCGAACGCCGCGGCCGTCCACTGCCTCCCGCGACGGTTCATCGCGACTCCCTTCGGTAGATGGGGGGATTCGCTTGACGCAAGCGAGCTTATCCGGGAGCCTCGCCAGCGGCAATCGGCCGCCATGCCTCTTGGGGGGAGGTTCATGCTGAACGCGGTCTGGCTCGGTCTGATCCTGGGCGCGGTGCTCTGGGCCGCCTTCGCCGGGAACATGCAGGCCGTGTCGGCTTCGATCTTCGATTCGGCGCGCAGCGCAGTCGATCTGGTGATCGCGCTCACCGGCACCATGGTGGTCTTCCTGGGCCTGATGGCAGTCGCGCGCCAGGGCGGCCTGCTGCGCTGGATCTCCCACCTCATCGCCCCGCTGATGCGCCGCTTGTTTCCCGATGTGCCGGCGGACCATCCCGCCATGGGCGCCATGGTGATGAACTTCGCCACCAACATGCTGGGACTCGGCAACGCGGCCACCCCGTTCGGCTTGAAGGCCATGGTGGAACTCGATCGGCTGAATCCCCTGCGAGGCGTCGCCTCCAACTCGATGGTCCTGTTCCTGGCCATCAACACCTCCGCCATCACGATCATGGCGCCCACCGGCACCATCGCGATTCGGGCGGCAGCAAATTCGGCCGACCCGTTCGCCATCTGGATTCCCACGCTGATCGCTACGACCTGCTCGACGCTGGGCGCCATCGGAATGTTCTACGCGCTGCGAAACCGCAAGCGCTATCAGGCCCGCCCGCTCGAGGGAGAGGAAGACGGCCCCCGCCCGCCGGATGAATCGGTGACGACCGACGCTCCTGAGGACCTGCTGGGCACGGCGAACCCCGAGCCTCTCACGGTCTGGCGCCAGCTGTTCATTGGCGTCGTGCTGCTCGGGCTGATCGTGGGGCTTGGGCTCGAGATTCAGGAGCGGCTGGCCGACGCATCGCTGATCGACGTCATGCTGGACCTGCTCAAGGGATGGCTCTTCCCGCTGCTGGTGGTGGGACTGCTGCTGATCGGCGTGGTGGGACGCGTGCGCGTCTACGAAGCCATGGTCGAGGGGGGGCGCGAGGGCCTGGAGGTTGCGGTCCGGATCCTGCCGTACCTCGTCGCGATTCTCGTCGCCGTCGGCATGTTCCGCGCGTCCGGCGCCATGGACGTCTTGATCTCGGCCATCAACCCGCTGACGAGCCTGGTCGGGATTCCGGCCGAAGTGCTGCCGATCGCCCTGCTGCGACCGCTGTCGGCCTCGGGAGCCTTTGGCCTGATGGCCGAGATTCTCGAAGTGCACGGGCCGGATTCGTTCATCGGACTCTTCGCCAGCACCGTGGTCGGGTCCACCGAGACCACCTTCTACGTCCTGACCCTCTATTGCGGCGCCGCCGGGATCCGCGACATCCGACACGCCCTGCTCGCCTGCCTGGCCGGCGACATCGCGGGCCTGATCGGTACCACCGTGGCCTGCCATCTTTTCTTCGGTTGAATCGTGATGGATGAGAGCGGCATGGAATCGACCGTCAGGACCACGGTCAAAGTCGCACTCGACCGGCGTGTGAGAAGCGTGGAGTGGCTGCCAGCACAGCTCGGGCTGCGCCGTTTCGCACGGGTGTTGATCGAGGATGGCCCCCCCGACTCCCTGATCGCACGTTGCGAGACCGAGGAAGATCCTACCGGACGCCCGGACGGCTCCCCTGCCGAGCCGCCGCTCGAACCGATCCGCGCGCTTCTCGAGGCCGCCGGATTGCCCGTCCCGAGGCATTACGGAGCCGATGCCCGCGGCAGAATCCAACTGCTGGAAGACCTGGGCGACGAGTCGCTGCGGCAGCGCGCGACCCACCACCGCGATGAAACCCGCGCGCTCTACACGGAGGCCTGCCATTGGATCGCTCGGCTCCAGGCCATCGAACCCGCTCCCATCCAAGCCTTCGAACGCCGACTCGACACTCCCTTGTTCCGGTACAAGGCCGATCTGTTCGCCCGTCATGGCCTGACCCGGCCGTGCCGACCCGCTGAACGGACCGTGATCGAGACCAGCTTCGAGCGCATCGCCGCCGTGGCCGCCGCCGCACCCCAGCGTCTGTCCCATCGCGACTACCAGAGCGCGAACCTGATGGTTCGCAGCGGAGCCGCGCCGGGCAAGCGACTGGTCATGATCGATCTCCAAGGTGCCTTCCTGGCTCCGCCCGAGTACGACCTGGTCTGCCTGCTGCGGGACTCGTACCTCGAGCTCGACGAAGCCGAGCTCAGCCACCAGCTGGCGCAGATCCGTCCGGTGCTGCCGGACGCGCCCGAGGAAGAGATCTTCCTGCGTCGCTTCGACCTGTTGACGCTGTCCCGCAAGTGCAAGGATCTGGCGCGCTTCTGCTACGCCGCCCGGGAGCGCGGTGACACACGATTCCTCGAATTCGTTCCGACCACGCTGCGCGCCCTGCGACGGGCGGGCCGGCGGGCGGCCGCCCGCGAGCCGGCCTTTGAAGCATTCGCGGACCTGATTGCTGGCATCTCGGAGCCGTCGTGAGGGGGATGATCGTCGCCGCGGGACTCGGGACGCGCATGCGCCCGCTGTCGGACCTCAGGCCCAAGCCTGCGCTTCCGATTCGCGGGGTGCCGCTGGTTGCCTACCAGCTCGCGCTGCTGGCCCGTCACGCGGTCACTGAAGTCGTCATCAACGTGCACCACAAGCCCGACGTCCTGATCGAGGCCGCAAGAACCTTTCAGCCGGAAGGCATGCAGCTCGAGTTCTCGGTCGAAGAAGAGCTGCTCGACACGGGTGGCGGTATCCGACGCGCCGCAGACTTCTTGCGCGAAAGCGATCCCTGTGTCGTGATCGGAGGCGACATGCTGCTGGACGCCGATCTGTCGCAACTGGTCGGCGTGCACCGTGCGCGAGGTGACGCCTTCAGCATGCTGCTGCTCGATGACGATCGCAGCAAAGACTTCGGTTCGGTCGGCGTCGATCAAGACGGACGCGTTCGACGCATCGGCCGGCGCTTCGACGTCGGGGGCGAGACCCGCTCGGGGATCTACGTGTGGGCCAATGTCATCGCCGCACGCGCCTTCGATACGCTCCCGAACCGGGACGTCTTCTCGCACCTGGACCACTGGATCGCGCCGCTGCTCGAAGCGGGGGCGCGCGACATTCGCGGCGAGGTGGTCACGGCGCAACGCTGCTGCTGGATTCCGGTGGGAACCCCGGCGCAATACCTGGCGGCGAATCTCGAGACGCCTTCCCTTTCCTATCTCGACGCGGAGTCCCTCTCCCCGCCACCGGGCACCCGGATCGAGCATGATGTGATCCTCGGTGCTGGCGCAACCCTCGGCGCGGGAGCTAGGCTGCGGCGGGCGGTCGTGTGGGAGAATGAAGCCGTTCCGGCGGGTCTGACCGCCAGCGATGGCGTCTTCGCTGGGGGGACCTTCCACCGTTGTCGCAAAGGGACCGAGGGGAGCCAATGAGCGAGGTCGTGTTCATCGGAACGAGCGACGCCTTCGGTGCCGGCGGCCGTCGCCAGTCCGCGATCCTGCTGCGTGCTCCCAACGGCAGCGTCCTGATGGACTGTGGCCCGACGACGGTCACGGGAATGTCCGAGCTGGGCATCCGTCGGGACGAGATCGATACGATCATGATCTCCCACTTTCACGGAGACCACATGGGCGGGATCCCGGCGCTTCTGCTCGGCGCATTCTACGAAGACTCACGCAAGCACCCGTTGCGGATCGTCGGCCCCCCCGGCATCGAAGCCAAGGTGCGCGAGCTCGCGGCAGCCCTGTGCTACGAACTGGAAGAACGCCAGTGGACGTTCCCGATCCTCTTCGAAGAACTCGTACCGGGACAGAAGACCGAAATCGGTCCCGTCTCGGTCCATTCCTTCAAGACCTACCACCAGCCGCATACCTGTCCCCACGGCCTCGTCGTCGACACCGGCGACGCAAGGATCTCCTACTCGGGAGACACCGGCTGGTTCGACGAGCTACCGGCCCAGGTCGCAGGCACGGACCTGTTCATCTGCGAGTGCACGTATCATTCGAACCCGTTCGAGTACCACATGAATCACGAATCGCTGGTGAAGCGCCGCGACCTGTTCGATTGCGGCCGCATCATGCTGACACACTTCGGCGCGGAGATGACCGACCGACGCGGCCAGGCCGAGTTCGACACCGCTGACGACGGCACCATCGTCAAGCTCTGAAGCGCTTCCCTTTCCCCCCGGGCACGATCTCGCCCAGCACACACGCGTGCCCGGCACCCGTGCAGCGCGGCAGATGATTCGGAATGCCCAGCAGCGCATTGCGTCCCAGTAACGAGAAGGCCATCGCCTCAGCCGCCTGCGTCGGTACACCCAGCGCATCGAAGGCTTCCACCCGGGTCGCGGGCAAGGCCGCGGCCAGGGCCGACATCAGCGTGGGGTTGCGAGCCCCGCCTCCACCCACGAGCAGGCGCGCCAGATCGTCAGTGCCGAGGAAATCGTTGCACGCCCGCCGCACGGCCTCGACCGAGAAGGCCAGCAGCGTGGCGAGCAGATCATCGAGCTTGCGATCTCGATCGAACCACTCGGCCGCCAGGCTTTCCGCTTCGGCGAGCCCGTAGCGCTCGCGCCCCGTGGACTTCGGCGGAGGGCGGCGCAGGAAATCGTCATCGAGCAGGCGCGCCAGCAGATCGCGGTCGGGTGATCCCCGCGCTGCGCCGCGCCCATCGCGGTCGAAGCGCTGCTTTCCCGCGCTCGCGACCTGCACCACGCCATCCATCAGCGTGTTGGCCGGACCGACATCGAAGGCGATCACGTCTTCTTCACGCCCACCCGGCGGAATCCAGGTGACATTGGCGATGCCACCGAGGTTGAGAACCAGACGGCCCTGGTTCGGATCCCCGAAGGCAACGCGATGAAAGAACGGTGCCAGCGGCGCGCCCTCGCCGCCGGCCGCGACGTCGCGCGTCCGGAAATCCGCCACCGTGGTGCAGCCCGTGCGTTCCGCGATCACCGAGGGATCGCCGATCTGGAGCGTGGCCGAGCGCTCGGGATAGTGGCCAACCGTCTGTCCGTGGGACGCCACCGCATCGATGGCGTCGAAGCCCAGGCCGGCGGCTTCGACTACCGCCTGCGCGGCCTCGGCAAAGCGTTCGCCCAGCTCGACATCCAGGCTCGCCAGCTCGAGCAGCACGTCGTCGCCCTCGACCCGGCCCGCCGCCAGACGATGGATGCGCTGCTGAAGCGCAGGCGGGAAGTGGGTTTCCTGAAAGCTCACCAGCCGAAAGGGCGTGGCCTCGGGGCCGTCCGGCCACTCCACCAACGCTGCGTCGACACCGTCCGCCGACGTCCCCGACATGAGCCCGATCACCCGCACGGACGGGAGCTTAGCGGCCCTCCCTGCGCTTCTTGGACCGTTCTGGGGCGGAGCTGTCGGTTCCCCGCCCAACACGTTGACACATCAGTCGACCCCCCGAATACTCCCGCTCTCGCACCGAATGCGTCTGCCCCAGACTCGTTTGGGGCCAAACCCTCACATGGCTGGAGCTTCGAGCCCATGAACGACTCATCCCGTACCCAGGGCGGCTTGATTTGTGTCGGCGTGGCCATTTTGGGCGCGTGGTTCGTGCTGGGACTGCTGCAAGAGAGCTATTGGGCCCTGGCCATCCCGGTCGCCGTGCTGGTCTTCTTCGGCCTCGGCCTGACCTTCTGGGTCGGCTACACGATTGCCACCATCCAGGTCGAGCCCTTCGATGACGAGGAATCGACTGAAGGCGACCCTGCGAGCAGCGACGGATCGAGCGAGGCCTGACCCGAGTGCGCATCGCCCTGCTTACGTATCGCGGCAACATGTACTGCGGTGGCCAGGGCATCTACGCCGCCAACCTGGCCCGGGAATGGAAGCTCGCCGGTCACGACGTCCACGTGATCGCAGGGCCGCCCCTTCCGGAGCTCGATCCGGACATCCCGCTCCACGTGATTCCCAATCTGAACGTCTTCGGCGTCGAGCACCCGGAATGGGCGCGGCGCGAGAACCCGATGGCGCTGTTCAACCCGCTCTCCTTGTGGGAGCTGGGGGTCTCGCGCTTCGGCGTCTTCCCCGAGATGCAGACCTTCGGATTCCGCCTGCTGAACCGCTGGCGCGCGCTCCAGAACAAGCATCGCTTCGACGTGGTCTTCGACAACCAGTGCCTATCCTGGGGCTTGCTGGGCATCCGGGCGACGGGGGTGCCTGTCGTTTCGGTCATCCATCATCCGCTCCACATCGATCGCGAAGCGGACTTCGCCGTCGACCCGACGCTCAAGAAGAAGATCAAGCGCACCCTCTACTTTCCGCTCTTCATGCAGCAGATCGTGGCGCCTCGGCTCAACAAGATCGTGACCGTCAGCGAGGCGTCCCGGACCGAGATCGAACGCTACTTCGGAATTCCGGAAAAGGAGATCGCCGTCGTCTACAACGGAACCGACAGTGAGATCTTCCGCCCGATTCCCGGCATCGAGAAGCAGACCGACCTGCTGTTCGTCGGGCGCACCGAGGATCGCAAGAAGGGTCTCGGCACCCTGCTCGAGGCCATGGCGCTGCTGCCCGAACACGTGACGCTCAAGATCGTCGATGGACGCATCCCCGAGGACGGCCTCGTGATGCGCTTCCTGAAGCGACATCGCATCGACCATCGGGTGAAGCTGGTGCGCCGGATGCTCGAGCTCGACGAGCTGGTGGAGCAGTATTCGACCGCCCGTGCTGCGGTGATCCCCTCCTTCTTCGAGGGCTTCGGCTTCCCGGCCAGCGAAGCCATGTCGTGCGGCCTGCCCGTGATCGCCAATGCGGCGGGCGCACTTCCCGAGGTGGTGGGAACCGACGGAACCACCGGCCGTCTGGTTCCGCCGAGGAATGCACAGGCCATGGCCGATGCGATCCTGGACGTGTTGGCCCCCCCCGGACGCGCCGAGCGCATGGGGGCTGCCGCCCGTCAGCGCATCCAGCACGTCTTCCAGTGGCGGGATGCCGCGGCCGGACTCGTCGACGTCTTCGAGGACACCCTGCGTGCTGCTCACCGTCGACCTCGAGCGGCTTAAGGTCCGCTCTGGAGAGCGGCTCCTCGACGCGGGCTGCGGCGAGGGCCGGCACTGCTTCGGCTCCGTGGAACGGGGTGCCCGGGTGGTGGGCCTCGACCTTGATCGCGAGACCCTGCGTCTGGCATCGAAGGCGCTGCGCAAGCGCGCCCGTGAGCTGGATTCGATGGGCGAGATGCTGCAGGGCAACACCTTCCAGCTTCCGTTCCGGGACGAGACCTTCGACAAGGTCATCTGCTCCGAGGTCATGGAGCATGTTCACGATTATCGCGCCGCCGCCCGCGAGCTGGCCCGCGTTACCAAGCCCGGCGGCATGCTCGCCATCACGATTCCGACCGCGACGAGTGAACGCCTCTATCTCCGCACCGGGGACGACTACTTCGAGTCTCCGGGCGGACACATCCGCATCTTCCAACCGCGCGAACTCTCGAGGGGCCTGGCGGCGGCCGGTCTGACGACCGTGGGGGTCGGCTTCGCCCATGCACTCCATACACCCTATTGGGTGTTGCGTTCGATCATGGGACTTCCCCGCGCCGATGAGAGCCGCCTGGTCCAGCTGTATCGCCTCTTCCTGATTCGAGCCACGGCGTCCCAGGCGATGGAATGGTTGGAGAAAGTGCTGAACCACATCTTCCCCAAGAGTCTCATTCTGTACGCCGAGAAGCGGATGCGGCCGAGTCCCTCCCGAAACTGACATGGCGCGCCCGTTGCGCATCTGCTTCGTGGCCTACCGCGGCAACATGGCGTGCGGCGGCCAGGGCGTCTACCTGTGGTTCCTGGCCCGCGAGCTCGCGCGGCTCGGCCACCAGGTCGAGGTCTTCGTCGGCCCGCCCTACCCCGATCCGATGCCGTTCGCGGAGCAGGTGGTCGAGCTTCCCAACCAGCAGTACTGGGCGGCCTGGTTCAGCCGGAACCGCCGTACGATGTTTCCCACAGACGCCCCGCTTCGCGCGCTCTCACCCCTCAACTTCTACGAGCTGGCAGCCAGCCGGCTCGGCTTCCTACCGGAACCGTTCGCCTTCAGCCTGCGCGCCTACCAGCAGCTCTCCAAGCGCATCGCGGCCGGCGCGCGCTGGGACCTGATCCACGACGTGCAGTGTCTGGGCTGGGGAATCCTCGGACTTCACCGCATGGGTCTGCCGGTGGTGACCACGATCCATCATCCGCTCAGCGTCGATCGGCAGGCTTCGTTCGTCCGCGACCAGAGCTTCCGCGAGGCGGTCGGGACGATGACGTTCTACCCGATCGGGATGCAGTCGTTCGTCGCCCGCAGGATCGAGCGGATCTTCACGTCGTCGCAGGCCAGCGCCCGGCGGATCGAGCGTGACTTCGGCATCGCACCCGAGAAGCTCCGCATGGTGGCGAACGGCGTCGACACCGAACTCTACAGCCCCGATCTCTCGGTCGAGCGCAATCCGAAAGAGATCGTGTGTGTCGGTCGGGCGTCGGATCCCAACAAAGGTGTCCGCACGTTGATCGAAGCGCTCGGACGCCTGCCCAAGGACGTCCGTCTCACCCTGGTGGACGACGATCACCCGGACAACGAAGCCCGGGCTTGGGCTCGAGACAGCGGCTGCGAAGACCGGTTGCACATCGCCGGGCGCGTCTCTACGCAGGAGCTGGTCCAGCTGTATCGACGTGCCGCCGTCGTCGCGGTGCCCTCAAACTACGAAGGCTTCGGACTGCCCGCCGCGGAAGCCATGGCCTGCGGAACACCCGTGGTTGCGACCCGGGCCGGGGCACTTCCCGAGGTCGTGAAAGCCGCTGGCGGTGGCGTCCTCGTCGAGCGCGACGACCCGGACGCCCTCGCCAAGGGGATCGTGAGGCTGCTCGAGCAGCCGGAGGCACGCGCCGAGCTCGGAGCACGGGGACGTCGTGGCGTCGCCCAGCACTACAGCTGGCCCGAGATCGCCAAGGCGACGGCCGACGTCTATCTCGAAGCGATCGCCGAACGGCGCGGGCGCCCGGCCAGCACGATCACGTCGGCCAAGGTCGGAATGGCGCGAGCCAACCAGTCGAGGCCCTGAAGCACGCCATCGGCCAGCGACTCGGGAAGACGCTCGACGGTCCGACTCCAGCCGGGCAGGCCCCAGGCCATCGAGATCCCTTCGACCACCTCGAGCTCGATCGACTCGCTGGCGTGTTCACGCATGAGATCGATCTCATAGCGGGTGAAGTGATCGTGGGGCACATCGTAGTGCCGACGACCGCTTCGCAGCTCCCGGCCGAGCCAGGCTTCCTTCACGTAATCGCGCGCGCGCGCGAGACGGCAGGCGCTGGATTCGAAGTTGGCAATGGCGAGTACCACGGTGCCGTCGAGCCGGGTCACGCGCGCCATTTCGGAGATGGCCAGGCGCGGACGATCGAAATGGTCGATGGAACCCTTGCACAGGGTGGCGTCGAAACTCCCGGTCGCAAACGGCAACGCATCGGACCAGGCGCGAACCCAGCGGGGAAGCGGTCCGTCTCGCTTTGCGGCCTGCAGCTGGGCCAGCGCCGACATCCGGGCCGAAGGCTCGGCCCCCACGACCCAGGCGCCTTCGGAAGCCAGCGCGACAGCGTCCTGTCCGATCCCGCTGGCCACATCGAGGATGCGCCGTCCGGGAGCCGCCCGGGTGCGGCCCAGCGTCGACTCCGTCATGCGCTGGAACAGAAACTCGCTATCGCGTGTCGTACCCGTGGGGATGACGTCGCGCATGTCACGATCGAGATCGACAACTCGCATGGCGGCAGACCGTAGCAGCCAAGCCCGCTCCACGAGCGCACCCGCCACGCGCGAGCCCCGGCCGCGCAGCGCCCGTGGGCCGTCGGCTCGCGCCGTGGCCCCCGGTAGCACCAGCGGTAGACTCGGGTTCCAGATGAACGATTCTTCTCTCGCTGAGGGCCCCTTAGACCGCCTCAAGGCGTTCCGCATCATCTACGTCGGAATCTTCGCCTACGTGGTCCTGTCCGTTGGGGCGATCGAAGTGGGCGAGCGCCTGCTCCAGGGCTACTTCGAACGGACCGTCGCCGACGCCGTACGTGTCAACCCGGCGCAGGGATCGATCGTCACCCAGATCCAGCAACGCCTGCACAAGGCGATCAATGCTTCGGCCTGGACCCGCATCGCGGGAGTGCGCGTCATCCCGATCGTGCTCGGCGCAGACGGTCGCACCCCCATCTTTCTCGGCGGAACCACACTGCCGCCGCCGCCGGGCTCGAACCCGATGAGCGCCTTCGACGAGGCCGCCCGACTGCTGCCCGCCATTGCGACGGTGACGGTGACGCTTCCCCTCGACTCGCTGCTCTCGGGCTCTATCTGGGTCGCGCTGGGATCGATCTTGATGCCACTGCTGTTCTTGCAATACCGCTCGATCGCGCTCCGGGAAGAAGCGCTGCTCGACGCCGCCATGGCGTCGCGCAACGCCTCGGCCGAACGCGCCGTGTCGATCCAATCCGAGCTCGAGAAGGTCCGGGACCGCCTCGCCGAACTCGAGCCCGCAGAACGCGCCCGCGCCCAGGAGGTCTCGGTCCTCGAGTCCGAGCGATCGTCCCTCCGAGCGAAGCTACGGGAGCTCGAGAGCCGGGAACAGGAGCTGCGACAGCGTGTCACCAGCTCGACCGAACTCGAGACCGAGCGGGAAGCGCTCGAAGATCTGCTGGACGAAGCGGTCCAAGACCTCGAACAGAAGGAAGGCGAGATCCGGGGTCTCCAGGAAAACCTCAAACGCGCCGCCAAGGGGACTCCCGCGGCCGCTGGCAAGACGAAGATCACCGAGCAGCTCTCCAAGCGACTGCGTGCCCTCTACGCCAATCTGGACGTCGACGACCGTGCCCTTCGCGACATGGCGTCGCTGGGCGACGAAGGCATGCGGTTGCGCGCCGAAGAAAGCCTCAAAAAGCTCGACGCCGACGTCGGGACCGCCGGCTCGCGCCGCAAGGTGGGCGGCCTCCCTCCGAGCCTCTCCATCTTCGAACTCGGCTTCGGCGGCAAGGGACGCATCTACTACACCCGAGGCAAGCAACGCACCTTCCGCGTCCTTGCGATCGGCGGCAAGGCCTCGCAAAAGAGCGACCTCGAGTACCTGAGCCGGCTCTCGTTGGATTGAACGCCCCCACCCCGGCGAAGTCCGAACGGAGACGCCGAACGGGGACGTTGTTGAATATTCAACTTCCCGACCCCGGGAAACGACCGTGAACGGGACGGAGTTGAATATTCAACAACGTCCCCGTTCGCGTTCGGCGTCTTCCGGCGTCAGCTTCTCATCATCCGACGCAAAGGCCCAGCGCGCGGCGTAGGGTCGCCTTCAGCTTGTCGTCGTCCCACGGCTTGGTCACCAGGGCGCAGACGCCCAGGGACTCCAGCTGCGACGCGGGGATCTCCTCGGTCCAACCGGTGATGATCATGCGAATCGCGTTGGGGCAGCGTCTGGCCGCCTCTCGAAGAAACTCCGAAGCGTTCATGACCGGCATCCTGTTATCGGTCAGGATCGCGTCGACCGGCCGTTCATCGAGAATGCGAAGGGCCTCCTCGACGGTCTCGGCGGTCAGGATCTCGTAGCCCTCGCGGCGCAGGCTGCGACGCAGCGCCGAGAGAATGCGAGTCTCATCATCCACGATCAGGAGAGAGCGAACTTCATCCGACGACATCGACGCCGTCCACCGGCAGCAGCACGCGAAACGTCGTCCCGTTGCTCGGAGTGCTCTCTACTCGGATCGTTCCACCGTGCCGCTGCACGATGCTGTAGGTCGTTGAAAGGCCAAGACCCGTGCCCGACCCCACCTTTTTGGTGGTGAAGAACGGATCAAAGATGCGATCAAGATTTTCGGCATCGATTCCGACCCCGTCATCGGTGATGCTGATGCACACATGGTTTCCGCGGGGCTCGGTTTGGAGTTGGATACGCCCAGTCTCGCCGCCCCGATGCGCCGCGTCCCCGAGGCGCTCCTCGATGGACTGGTAGGCGTTGACCAACAGATTCATGAAGACCTGCTTCAGCTGCATCGGGAAGCACGTCACCGCCGGCAGCTCGCGGTACTCCTTCTCGAGAACCACCAGGTGCTTCATCATGGGCCAGACGATGTTGGCCGTGGACTCCAGGCACTCGTTCAAGTCTGCCACGACCTGCTGACCCGAATCCGGATACGAGAAGTCGCGCAGGTCGTGGACGATGTGACGAATGCGTTCGGATCCCTCCTGGGATTCGCGGATCGCCTTGGCGAGATCCGTCAACAGGAAGTCGACGTCGGCCTCGTCGATGATGCCCGCCAACCGCTCGGATGTGCTTTGAATTTCCGCCATGTCTTGCTGACCGGCCGCCTTCTGGAGCGACTCCACCTGGGTCCATACGCGCCGTAGATCGGACACGTACTCGGCCATCTGGAAGAGGTTCGCGTGGATGAAGCCCATCGGATTGTTGATCTCGTGGGCCACACCGGCCGCGAGCTGCCCAATCGACGCCATCTTCTCGCTCTGCAGCAGCTGGCGCTGGAGCTGCTGGATGCCCGAAAGGTCCTGGAAGGTGGCCACGGCACCCCGGGTGACGCCCTTGCCGTCCGCAATCGCTGCGATCGAAATTCCGATGGGCAGCACCGCACCATCGGGCCGTGTGATCTGGCTCTCGGCCCCCTTGAAGGTGCGTCCGTCGGCCAGGCTGCTGGCCAGCATGCCCTTGCCCGAGGCATCCTTGAACCAGCCGATCACAGACTGGCCGAGCAACGCGTCCATCGAGCGTCCCAGGATCTCGGCGGCAGGCGCATTGCTGGTCGTGACGATGCCGTCCTGATCGACGACGAGCACGGCGCTGTTCATGTTCTGGACGACACTCTCGCTGTAATGCTCGAGGTCTCGAATGCGGTTCTCGGCTGCACCCCGCGCACGAATCGCCCGCCAGCGCCGGATCTGTTCGAGGACCACCACCGCGAGCAGCTCGGCGTCGCCGCCTTCGAGTGCCACGCAGTCCGCGGCACCGCGCCGGAACCACTCGAGGGCCCGGTCGTCGCTCAGCCCGTCGTCGACGACGATCGCGGGCGGACCGTCGCGTCTCAGCGAATCCACCAGTCTCTCAGCATCACCTCGGAGTCCAAGATCGACAACGACCACGTCGACTTCACCCGAACGGGCACGCGCAATGGAGGTATCGGTGTCGGTGTGGAATTCGAGTCGCGCGTCATCACCGAGACGCGACAAGGCGGCTGCAATACCGCGAGTCCCGGACGGAGCCTCGACGACCAGGATGCAGACCTTTGAGTTCGCGAATTCCAATCGCGCCCCCTTTTTGAGAACGGCGAACCGTTCGCTGCAGCGAGACAGCGAGTCAGTCGGGGGGGACGGCCATCAATCTAACGGATCGATGGCTACGAACCACCCCCCTTGCCTGCGGTGCCAATTCCGTGCCGGCCAAGCTTTCGATACAACGTACTACGCCCGATGCGGAGCTGGCGCGCCGCTTCGGCGGCGTCTCCTCCGGATTCGGACAGGGCGCGCTGTAGTACCACCCGCTCGTAGGCTTCCAGAGAGAGGGGAAGTCCGGTCGGGGCAGGAGTCAGGGTCGGCCGCAGTCCAGGACGTCCGAGGTTCAGATCGGCAAGTCTCAGCCGCGGCCCCGGCGACAGGGCCAGCGCCGATTCGATCGTGTTCTCGAGCTCTCGCACGTTTCCGGGCCAGTTGACGGCCACCAAGGCTTCGAGTGCGGCATCTTCGATCCCCATCACGGGCGAATCCGCACGCCCGTGTTTGCGCAGGAAGTGATGGACCAACAGGGGAACATCCTCCCGTCGCTCCCGCAGGGGCGGGATCTGGATTCGCACCACGTTGAGCCGGTAGAAGAGGTCCATCCGGAAGCCGCCTTCGGCCACCATCGCTTCGAGATTGCGGTGGGTGGCCGAGATCACACGGATGTCGATCGGGACGGTGGTGGACGATCCCACCGGGCGGACTTCCTTGTGCTGGAGAGCCCGCAGCAACTTGGCCTGGACATTCGATGGAATCTCGCCGATCTCATCGAGAAAGAGCGTCCCCTTGTCGGCCTCGCGGAAGAGGCCGGGAGAACCGACGGCGCCCGTGAAGGCCCCCTTTTCGTGACCGAAGAGCTCGCTCTCGATAATGCTTTCGGGCAGCGCGCCACAGTCGACGGGAACGAAGACTCCGCTGGCCCGCGGGCTGCTGGCCCGGATGGCGCGGGCCACCAGCTCCTTGCCCGTTCCGCTCTCGCCCTGGATCAGAACGTGGCTCTCGTTGTGGCGCAGGCTGTAGATGGTTCGCTCGAGTGACCGCATCGCCGCCGAGTTGCCGATCAGCTCGGAGGAAATCGAGCGATCGCGCAGCTCTTCCTCCAGCTGGTGATTGCGACGTACCAACCGCTGGCGCTCCAGCGCCTTGCCGACCGTGGTCTTCACCCGATAGATGTCATCGAAGGGCTTGGCGAGGTAGTCGAAGGCCCCGCGACGGATACACCCCACGGCACTCTCGATGCTGGCGTGACCCGTCATCATGATCACTTCGACATCGGGGCGCAGATGCTTCACATGGTCCAGCAGCTCGAGTCCACTGCTGGCCCCAAGGAACAGATCCAGCAGCACCACCGAGAGCTCGGGATCGGCCAGCGGCTCCTCGACGGCTTCGGGGGAGTCCGCCAGCACCGTCTGGTAGCCCTCAGCCTCGAGGATTCTGCGGAGAGAACGCAACAGCAGGGGCTCGTCATCGACCAACAGCACCAGACCCGGTGAGTCGTCGCGGGAGCCCCGGCCGCCTCGCGAAACGGCAATCGAACCGGCGGAAGCCATGACCCGTGTATCGGTCCCGGATTCGGGACTCTTGAATGGGACGAGGGGGCTCCCTACACTGATTCAGCCCCCCTACCCTCGTGAGGGGAGTCCCCACTGCGCAAGAACAACGTGCTCATCGTCGATGACGAGGAGCTGTACCGCAGGGCCTTGGAACGCATCCTGACGCGGGTGGGTCACAACGTGATCACGGCACGCGATGCAACCGAAGCCCTCGCGGCCGTCGCCGAGCATTCCATCGATCTCGTCCTCTCGGACATACAGATGCCGGGCATCAACGGCCTCGAGCTGGTGCGCCAGATCCGGGACCTCGCTCCCGACCTGCCTTGCATCGTGATCACGGGCTATGGAAGCGCCGAGCAGTCCGTGGAGGCGTTACGCGCCGGCGCCTTCTGGTACCTGGAGAAGCCCTTCGACCAGGGTCATCTCGACGTGATCAGGCGCCTGGTGGAGCAGGCCATCGAAGTTGGGCGCCTCAAGGCCGAGAACCGGATGCTGCAGCGTCAGCTCCAATCCCGGTACCAGTTCGAGAACATCATCGGAACCAGCTCTGCCCTCCACTCGGTTCTCGATGTGGTCGCCAAGGTGGCCGAGACCGACAGCACGGTGCTGATCATGGGCGAAAGCGGTACCGGCAAGGAGCTGATCGCCCGGGCCATCCACTACAACAGCCCCCGCGCGAACCGGATGCTGGTAACGGTCAATTGCGGCGCAATCCCCGAAGAGCTGCTGGAGTCCGAGCTCTTCGGCCACGTGAAGGGCGCGTTCACCAACGCCATCCGACAGCGGGAGGGCCGCTTCGCCTTGGCCGATGGCGGAACCATCTTCCTGGACGAGATCGGGGACATGAGCCCCAACCTCCAGGTGAAGCTGCTCCGGGTGCTGCAGGACAGGACCTTTGAGCCCGTCGGCTCGTCGAAGACCCTGTCGGTCAATGTCCGGGTGTTGGCCGCCACCAATCAGGATCTGGAGCAGGCCATCCGGGAGCGCCGCTTCCGGGAGGATCTCTACTACCGACTCAACGTGATCCCGATCGTGGTCCCTCCCCTCCGGGACCGCCGGGACGACATTCCGCTGTTGATCCACCACTTCCTGGCGGTGGCCAACGCCGAGAAGCAGCGGCAGGTCAGTGGCTTCAGCAACGAGGCCATGAAGCTGCTCTGCAGTCACGACTGGCCGGGCAACGTGCGCGAACTCGAGAACTTGGTAGAACGACTGGTGGTCCTCTGCGTCGATGGCGAAGTCCAGCTCAGCGACCTGCCGCCCCAGATCGCCAAGACCGCGGCGCCGACGGTCCCGGTTCCCCGGCTGCCTCCCGGCGGACTCTCGTTCCGCGAGGTCGTCGACGACTTCGAATCAAACCTGATCCTCCAAGCCCTCGAGCAGACCCACTGGAACAAGAACCAGGCGGCACGCCTGCTCGGCCTGAACCGCACCACGCTGCTCGAGAAGGTCAAGAAGAAGGGCCTGGAAGAGAAAGGGTCGGGGAAGCCGGACACAGCCTGAGCCGATCTCGCCACTTTTCGGCGCGTTCGGGACGGTTCTCGATTCATCGCTGCCGCTGCCCGGCAGGCATGAATCGCAGGCGACAAAAGACGCCTTTCCCCCGTTGCCGGTGGCTGGACCCTGCAGGGAAGAAACCCTTCCTTCGCCGCAATCCTTGGCCGGCTGACTGACGGTTTCGTAACTCCTCGGCGGTCAGAGCGTCGGAACTCCGACGCTTTCGGGGACACTCGAAACCTGCCGCCGCCCCGGGCTGCACGGCCTCCTCGCAATTTCCTGCGCAATCGGACGGGTCCCGATCCGGCCAAAAGCCTCCGGATTCCAAGCACCTGGATGGCCTCGGCGCGATCGCGGAACGCCTCGCGCGCGCCCTCCGGCCGCAACGGTTCGGGTCACTGACGTGGATTGGCATGGGCCGTGCTTCATGCAGCCGGTCAGAAGCAGCCGGCGGGCAGTCTGTACCCACCGGACCACAGATCCACAACCAGGTTCAAAGGAGAGAATTGGATGGAAACGCTGCTCCGCGAGGCCAAGGAGAAGCACTCCGAAATCCCCCCCTCCCTCCGGGAGCAGATCGTCCTCGAGCATACGTCGCTGATTCGATACATCGTGAATCGCATCGCCGTGCGTCTGCCCTCACACATCGACCTCGACGATCTGCACAACACCGGCGTCATCGGACTGATGGACGCCATCGAAAAATACGACCCCGACAAGAACTGCAAGTTCAAGACTTATGCCGAGTTCCGGATCAAGGGTGCGATCCTGGACCAGCTGCGGTCACTCGACTGGGTGCCGAGAAGTGTCCGCCAAAAGAGCCGCAAGCTCGAGCGCGCCTACGGTGAAGTCGAGCAACGCCTCGGGCGTTCGGCAAGTACCGACGAGGTGGCCGATTCTCTCGGACTCCAGATCGACAAGTTCCATGAGTTGCTCAACCAGGTGCGCGGCATCTCGCTCGTCAACCTGGAAGAGATCCGCGGCACCAACGCCGACGGCGACCGCGCGGGGACCTTCGCCGACATCGTCGAAGACGTCCACTCCGAGAATCCGTTCGCAACGCTCAAGCTGACCGAGACCAAGCAGGTGATCGCCCAAACGATCGCTACTCTTCCCGAGAAAGAGCGTCTGGTGATCTCGCTCTACTACTACGAAGATCTCAACATGAAGGAGATCGGCGGGATCCTGGGTATCACCGAGTCCCGCGTCTGCCAGATCCACACCAAGGCGGTGTTGCGGCTGCGAGCCAAGCTCAAGACCTTGCTCGACCGCTAGCTTCCGACTCAACCACGGACTGCTTTTTCCCGACCAGACAACGGACTGACTGGATCTGGGCCTCTCGTCTTCAGACGAGAGGCCCGTCTTGAGAGGAGAGCCTCGTCTGCGGAGTGGCCGGGCAACACGACTCGCCAAGCCAAGCGGCGAGGATTCAGTCCTTGTCGCAGCGAACGATCACGACGGTGACGTTGTCTTCGCCGCCGCGGGAGTTCGCCAGGTCGACCAGCTGGCTGCAGACGGCGTCGAGGTCGTTCTGTTGGGCCAGCACGATCTCGCAGATCTCCTCGTCGCGCACATGGCCGGTGAGGCCGTCGGAGCAGAGGACGAAGCTGTCGCCTGGCACCGGCGTCAATTCCGCCAGATCGGCTTCGACACCGCGACGGACGCCCAGGGCCCGGGTCAGGACGTGGCGGTGGGGATGCCCCCGGGCCGCGGTCTCGCTGATTTCATGGCGACGCACCAGCTCGGCCACCAGCGAGTGGTCGTCGGTAAGCTGGCGGATGCGATCGCCGCGGATCAGGTAGGCACGGCTGTCGCCCACGTGGGCCAGCGCAATCCGGTTTGGCGAGGCCAAAACTGCCACCAGGGTGGTCCCCATTCCCGCCAGTTCGGGGCGCTGCTTGACGGCGGCCAGGATCTCCCGGTTCGCCGCAGCGGTCGCATAGCGGAGCTTCTCGGTCAGGCTCGCGGAGGCGTCGACCAGGGTCCTCAGGGCGTCTACTGCGGCCTGGGCCGCCAACTCGCTGGCAAGCTGGCCCGCAGCGTGGCCTCCCATGCCGTCTGCCACCAGATAGAGACCGAGGTCGGGAGCCAGGGCGTAGCAGTCCTCGTTCGCCTTGCGGCGGCGACCGACGTCTGTGAGTGCGGCGGACCGGAGATTCACGCGCTGTACACCCTCTCCCCCCCATCCAGACGTGCATCGGAGGGACTCGTGACCAGCTTGACCCATCCCCGGGGGCGACTCCGGACGCCAGCACTGGACGGCCAAGCCCGAAAACCATTCAATCTCAGCAGGTCCAACGACGATACTACATGCTGAGGAGATTCCGGCGCGGACGGCCCTTGCTGCCGTGTTGCGCGCTATACCGGGGGGAACATGCCCAAGACGCTCCTGCTCGCAGACGACAGCGTGACGATCCAGAAGGTGGTCGGCATCAGCTTCGCCAGCGAAGATGTCACACTGATCACTGTCGACAACGGCGACGACGCCTTGGTGAAGGCTCGCGAGGCGCGCCCAGACGTGATCCTGGCCGATGTCGTCATGCCGGGCCTGAACGGCTACGAGGTCTGCGAAGCAATCAAGGCCGACCCTTCGCTGCGGCACATCCCCGTGCTGCTGCTGACCGGCACGTTCGAGGCCTTCGACGAGGAGCGCGCCAGCCAGTGCGGGGCCGCCGGACACATCGCGAAGCCCTTCGAAGCGCAGACCCTGGTCGATCGCGTCAAGGAGCTGCTCGCCACGGCACCGCCGCCGGCTCCGGCCGTGACCGCGTCACCGTCTCCCGGAGATGCCGGCTCGAACAGCGAGAGCTTCGACTTTTTCGACGAGGATCAGTCCCAAGCGGATTCGGCCGCGACCGCGCCGCCGGCTCCGGAAGAGAATGCGGCACCGACCGCCGACACCCTCGCGATCGACATCAACCCGGCCGCCGATAGCGGCGGCGCGTTTGCCTTCGGCG
>SMVA01193846.1_pt1 | contig 48161 bp, 50 predicted proteins | sample 2456451 | NCBI WGS metagenome assembly SMVA01 (sample SAMN11095933, study PRJNA526329) | marine sediment metagenome | biome: Marine sediment; feature: Surficial sediment; material: Deep marine sediment; isolation source: Hadal surficial sediment | place: Pacific Ocean | collected 2014-05 | depth...
CGGGAAGGATATGAAGCCGAGATCGTGTATCCGAGCATTCCTGGCCGAGTGTTCCACGGCATAGTAACGCAAGTGCAGCCAAACCTTGGCGAGGGTCAGGCGCAGACGAGTGGCAGTCTAATTAGAACCGGCCAGGCCTTCCAAGCAATAGGACGCGTTCTTGTGGAAATTGAAGTAACGGACGATTTAACGGAATTCCAGCTGCCAACCGGTTCGCGGGCGCAGGTTGCTATCTACACCGAGCATTTCCACCACTTCGCCATCATGCGGCGCATATTGCTGCGTATGACGAGCTGGAAGAATTACCTGTACCTGGATCACTAGTCGAAAGACGGCACATACTTCGATTGACGTGCTGGTCTGCCGTAGTGGCAGCTAAAAGGTGTTGCATCGACCGGTCGAAATCGCAGTCCACACTGTGTGAAAACTCTGTCGTTGATATAATAATACTTTCCTGCTGCAAGGAAAGAGAATGAGCGGATTCATTGTAGGCGAGGACCGTACGCACGCGACATTATTCCCAGAACGCCTCGACGATTACATCGCTGAAGACAGTGGTGTTCGGGTGATCGATGTGTTCATTGATGATCTGGACATCTCAGGTTTGGGCTTCACCGTTAATGGCGGCAATCCGGACACCGTAATCAAACAAAGCCTCCGACGTCGTCGAAAATCACATCGGAACAAAGCAAAAAAAGGAAATAATACGAGCGGCGAATGACTCGCTCGCAAATCGCTTTGCCTATAAACTGAAAATAACCTGAGTTATCACACAGCCTGGGTCACAAGTAGCCTGTCCCAATTTACTCAATCTTGGCACTTGAGTGATCGGAGCAGGGTTTATAACAGCCAATCAAAATCTCTATTTCTTTTTTTTCTTCTTTGGTTTTGGCGCTGGCAGATCTGCAGCAGTCACCCTAAGCAAATTCGTCAACCACTCACCGTCCTCTATCTGATCTTCTATCAGGAACGAGTTCTTGGCCCCGGTGTAGGGCGGCGCTTCAACAACTTTACCAATGAACTCCCTGCCCGCGCTGGTCGGTTTGACGAACAACTGGTCGTCGCAAATAAGTGCCACGACTTTGCCGTCCAGGTAGAGCGTGCAACCACCAAACATCATCCGGTGCGAAAGGTTGCAGCTGTCGTCGACCTGATCAGTAACGTAATCAACAAACTCCCTTCCCTGTGCCACTCTAATCCCCTTGCGCTGTTCGCCCGGCATCCACATCACGAAGAAACGTTATAAGGCCGCCAAAATAGGTCTCCGGGTCATCGTGCATAGCCAAATGACTGCCTTGGGGACAGTAGAGGTATCGACCGTTCGGAAAAGCGCCGGCCATCCACTCCATGTGCTGCGGATCCATCGTGTCATATCGGGCGCCAATAACGAGCGTCGGTGTTGTTATCTCAGGCAAGTCAGCCATCCGATCCCAATTCAAAAGTTTGCCACTGGCACCGAGCTCGCTGGGACCCTGCATAGGAATATAGACAGCCGGGTTCACGTGCTCGAATGTACGATTAACGGCATCCGGCCACTCAGCCGCTGGCCTGCGCAGAATATGCTCAACGTAGTGGTGTTCCATCAGAAGTTCCGCGTACCTGGGGTTATCGTATTCCTCGGCTTCTTCGTAGCCCTTGATCTCAGCCAGAGCATCCTGATCCATCGCTGGCATGATCACCGATTCTGCATACTCGTTGTACGCGGGAATGCTAGCCATCATATTGGAGATGATCAGTCCTTTAAGGTGTTGCTGATATTTCAGCGCGTATTCGATAGCCAGAATGCCGCCCCACGATGAACCGTACAGATAGAAGTTGTCGTGGTTCAATCCCAGTGCCTGGCGCACTTGTTCCACCTCTTCTACGAAGCGTGGTATTTCCCACAGGTCCGGTTCGTCCGGCTGGTCGCTGAAGTAGGAACCCAGTTGGTCGTAGTAGTAATACTCGATCGACGCCGATGGAAAGTAGCCATCGAAAGCTGTCAGGTATTCGTGGCTCATTCCCGGCCCGCCGTGCAGCAGGAGTACTTTGATGCTTGGGTTGTTACCGACGCGCCTGGTCCAGACTCTGAAGGTGCCTTTTGGTGTGTCCACCGGGATCATTTTTACGCCGTCGCCTGGCGCGTCTTCGTTCATGGCGTTTTCCACTGAGTCCGCTATCCCTGAAGTAGTATCATTCGAACATCCGGGCAACATGAAACTACTGGCGAGGAGCAACAGAGTGATTCTCATAACAAACCTCCTGAGTGGGCCTTAAAAAATTACCTGCGTACAATCATTCATCGACTACCACGGCAACGTATACCCTTCTGCGTGCCAAAATCCGCCGCTGTTCTCGATACTCAAGTCATCGATGCGAGCAATCAGTCCACGCGCGGAATCGGCGGGCGAGATGCCTTGGCCGCCGGTCATTTCAGTGGCGACCAGGCCGGGGTGGAGCAGGGCAACGGCGATGCCGTGCGGCATTAGCTCATGTTTCAAATTAGTGCCGATCTGATTGACCGCGGTTTTCGATGCTCGATAGCCGTAGTAGCCGCCGGAGTCGTTGTCCTCGATTGAGCCCACTCTGCTGGTGACTATCACAACTTTGGCCCCGTCCTTAAGATTGTCGACGAGCGCCTCCGTGACTCTCAACGGTCCCAATGTATTTACTCGAAATTGCTCAAGCATTTCGTCGTAGTCGATGCTGCCGAAAGAATCGCCTTTGAGAATGCCTGCATTGTTTATGAGTATGTCAATCTCCTGTCCAGCGAGCTCGGACTTTAGTCTTTCAATGGACTGCGCATCGCTGACGTCTATTCCATCGATGATGCGTACGCCGAGTTCGGTTAGTTCCCGGCTGGGAGATCTGCAAATCGCGATGACATCGTCGCCTCGCTCTTGCAGCTGTGTGCAAATCTGCAGGCCGATGCCCTTGTTGGTGCCTGTGACTACGATGATTGACATCTCGTCGCTCCGTCGCGCCTGCCTAGCCGGTTTTGGCCGCAGGTCTTTCCTGGCAGGCTTCCAGGCGATCGATGATCGAACCGAGTTCCGGTCGTTGATCGCGCAATTCCTCAATTGAATTCCCGGACAATTCATACGGCAGTACCAGCCAGTCCGAGGTCTCATGAACAAAATAGTCGGGCGGACGAATGGTGCGTTCGGTTGGGCGATACCAGACCGAGGCAATGCGAATTTCATGCGGCAGATTGCGCCGTGTCTTGCGTGTCAGTTGCTCGATAACAGCATTGACGCTGGAGCCACTGCTGTACACGTCGTCAACGATGAGAAGCGAGTGCTCCGAGGACAGATTTTCAAGCAGGTATTGCAGGCCGTGCACGCGAATGGTCTCTGATTTATCGACCATTTGAGAGTAGCTCTCGCGTCCGCGGTACGAGGTTCGAATCGCGATATGGTCGGTGCTGACGCCGAAATACTCCAATCCTTCTTGCACCGCGATTCCTACTGCACTGCCGCCGCGCCACAGCCCGACCAGAAAATCAGGCTTGAAGTCTGCCCGGTGAATATTGGCGGCGAGTTGAAACGAGTCCAAAAGCAGGTCATTCGCCGCGATGATTCTTTTGTTCATTATTATTCTCAGAGCCTCGAGCTGTGCTGTAGTATTCACTCAAATCATCATAACGACAAGCCCGCAAAGAGCGGGCGGCAGGGCGGCACAATGGAAAAGACGGTACTAACCGCGCAAGAGCTTCTCGAGGATTCCTTCAACCTCGGCCTGCAGGTCATCGAAAGTGGCTTCGAACCAACGCTCATCATCGCGATATGGCGTGGCGGCACGCCGGTTGGCATGGCCGTGCAGGAGATTCTCGCGTATTGCGGCGTCGAATCGGACCATATCGCCATCCGCACCTCTTCCTACGTGGGAGTGGATCAGCGCGGTGCGGTAGCGGTCCATGGTCTCAACTACATTGTGAAAAAGGTCTGCCACGACGACCGGGTATTAATTGTCGACGACGTGTTCGATACCGGAAATACCATTGTTGCGGTCATTGACGAGCTCACGCGCCGGGCTCGCGGCAATACGCCGACAGACATTCGCGTTGCAGTGCCCTGGTTCAAGCCAACCCGAAATGAAACCGATATCGTGCCGGACTTTTTTCTGCACGAAACGGCCCAGTGGCTGGTGTTTCCACACGAACTGGATGCACTGACGCCGCAAGAGATGCGCGAGCGCCGGCCGGCGCTATATGAGATCGTGCACGAGCAAGCGGCTACCTGACAACTAAAACAGCAGCCGAAGCTTGCCTTTCGCAGCGCTTCGCAAGTTTCGTCCGTGCAACGAATAGCGAATCCCGACTCGTCGCCCACTGAGTTCGGAGCCAACACAAACACGAACAGGTGTGCTGAACACATTGACCGGCGTATGCGGCGGAACTTCATTTAACGTTGCCGTAATATGCACGAGGTCGTCTTTAATACTGACAGCAGGATAGTCGGCCATTTCCGCAGAGCCGCGAACGACGTATTCACCGTTCACAAACTTTTTCGGCAATCGTTCGGCGACATGAAACGCCGCATGAGTCGGAAGTACGAGCGTTAGGGATGCGTCTTCGATGGCTTCGTCGCCCTGATTGAACACAACAAGCTGCAACGGCTTGCCGTGTTTCTCAAACAGGAAGTACTCGTCTTCGATGAGGTGCTTTTGCTCGATCTGTCGCATTTCCTCCATCAACTCATCGGGGGTACGAACCTTGTATGGATCATCCGAGCCAAACAGTCGGGCATGGGTCAATCGTGCGATTACGGTTGTCGAACCGGTGTTGCGCGTTTGCGATTGCACGTCGATGAGTTGATTCAATTTTGCGCCGGCCAGGGACGAAGGCAGTTTCGACAAGTCGGCAGTGGGAATACGAAAGTCTTTGTGAATGATTTCTCCGGGAAAACCAACTTCGATTCGCTCGCCTGATACCGAATCACGAAACTTTCGCTCAAACAACTGCTGCAACTGGCGGCGCCCCATCTTGGTGCAGGTATCCTCGCGACGAATATAGGCGTCACCACGACGCAGCTTCTCCGATTGATCCATGCGCATCATGTATGGTCGGTCCTGGCAGTTGCCTATTTCATAGACACCGATATCCTTTCCGCCGAGCGATACGCGCTGATACGTGATGCGAATAGGAGGTTCGATGAAGTCGGATACCAGCGATGCGTAAGGCGGGTTACCGGAAAAATCGTCACGACTCACACCGTTAACCGTTTTCTTGCCCATATCGTCGATTTCAACGCCCGAGATGATATAGCGCCGTCCATCCACAGAGGCGTTCGCCATGGCGAGAACGTCTCTTAGAAAGTGTCGAATGCCGGCACTTGCATAGGCCGTTGGCCGAAGTTGGACTTGCGTATCCGGGACGGCAGATTGGACGATTTTCAGGATTCTATTCATTAACCCCAAATCCTGAACGATTATGTCGAATGAGATCGGAACCAATTGGCAGTTTCGCCTGCCGGGGGGCCCGCCAATCCGTGTGACGTGCGTCCGAAACCGCCCGAAAATACACCAAATGCCTCATAAACCTGTGGATTGGGTCCCAGAATCAACGGCTTGCGGGCAGTACCATTATCTGCATTCTGTTCAATAGGATCGGAACGACCAATATGCCGCTCGACGCGATTTTTGCTGTGCTTCTGGGCTTCAGTGCTGTCTGTTACGGCCTGTTGGGTGCGCGCGTCATGGGCGGAGTTCGCGAGTTTGGCAGCATACCGCTTGGGCTGACTTTCCTGGTCATATCTGTATGGGTCCTCGGCGGTGCCGTCGAGTGGATCGCACCCACCTATCAAATGTTCTCCATTGGCCATTTGGGTCATTACGTGGGCACGGCGCTAGTGCCAATCTCGATATTGATCTGCTTTCGGCAATACACCGGATCGGAGACTTCGAAATCCACCATCGCGTTGCTGCTGATACTGCCGGTGTGCTCGATTATTATTGCGGGTACCAACGAGTGGCATGAATTGATGTGGTCGCTGCCGACGGTCAATGCGGCTGGAGAGTTTCTTACGCGGCCGGAAAAATGGGGGCCGTGGTTCACCTTTGCGCACGCGCCCTACGGCTACACAATGATTTTTTTGAGCATCATGACGCTGTTGCTGCACAGCACAGCGGTCGCACCCGCTCAGCGCAGGGGACTGTTTTTGCTGGCGGGATCTGCAGTGGTTCCCATGATCGCCTCTGGCGCAAACGACATGGGTCTCGGGCCGGACACCGTTTCAATTATCCCGCTGGTGTTTGCAGGAATGTTGCCGATATACGCCTGGCTGATAATTGGCGAACGCATCATTGAATATTCGCCGCTTGCTTACGAAACCGTATTTCAGAACATGCAGGACCCGGTCATTGTTGTTGACGACAAGCAAAGAGTCATCGGCCTGAATCACGGTGCAGAAGCATTGCTTAATATCACGGAGAAAAGTGCGCTTCGTAAGTCGCTTGAATCATTGTTCGGTGACGATATACCTGAAGTCTATGAAGCGTTGAAAACGGGCGAACCGCAAAAAATAATGACGGCTACCGGGCGCTTTCTTCATCTTCAGGTTACCGCTATATCGCCCAACAAAGCGCTTTCGAGAACTGGCCGCGTGTTGATGTTCCGGGATGTCAGTGATGTCGAGCGCGCTCAGAGGGAAGTACGAAACAGCGAAAAATTGCTTCGTACGCTCATCGATCATTCGGTAAACGGAATACTGCGGCTGCATTGGGTAAAGGAAAGCCGTGGTCGGGATGTGTTGCGTTGCATTTTTGCCAACTCTGCTGCCAGTGACTTTCTGAAAGTACCAGTAGAGGAGCTGACGAATTGCATGGGCAGCGAAATCATGGCCAAGGTGGCAGCCGGCATGGATGCTGCGGATGCCGAAAAGCTGTTCAGGCAATTCGAGGACGCTGCGATAAACCGCAAGGAACTGGACACCGAAGCACGAATCACCGGAAATGGTCGCGGGCACTGGCTGCGTTTGATCGCAGAGCCTGTTGGTGATGACGTCGCGATAACACTGATTGATATCACCGACCGAAAAGCCGAAGAGCTGCGTATGGAATCCATCGCCTCATCAGATCCATTGACTGGCGTTCTGAATCGTCGCGGCTTTGAGCGCGAAGCGACCAAATGCCTCGCCGAAAGTAATGACGATGCGACAGGTGCCTTGCTGTTCATCGACCTGAACGAATTCAAGCAAATAAATGATTCTCACGGGCACGAAGTTGGCGATCAACTGCTGACAATCGCCGCGCAGCGTCTCAAAACCAGCATGAGGTCATGCGACATTATCGGGCGCCCGGGTGGCGACGAGTTTGTTGCCCTGGTTCCGGACGTCAACGAAGAGGTGGCAGAAAAACTGGCGAAGCGCCTCGCAAACACGCTCGAACAACCCTACCTGATCGGTCCCGATACTCTGGAATGTTCATCCAGTATCGGCTTGGCCATCTACCCCACAAACGCGAATACGCTGACCGGCCTGATGCGGGCCGCGGACCAGGCGATGTACAAGGCGAAAGAACGGTCCAGAGAATCGGCCGAGAGTTGTGAATTGTTCGAGAAAGCGGTGTGAGCCGGTAATAAAGCGCGCAGTGCCCGGGTCTCCTCGTGAACAGGAGGACCCCCATGACAATAAGCAGAAAAATCCTAAATGTGTTGTTCGTATTATTGTTGATGAATACGCTTTGTGTTTCCGTTCCGATGGTGGCAGCGACAGAGTTTCCAGCGACAGCCGAAGAGACAATGCCTCTAAAGACCGGCGACAATGCCCCGTCTTTCACTGTTCGAACCGTTGCAGGCGAAGCCTTCAGTTTCGAGCCAACTTCATTGCAAAACCCGGTCGTATTGATCTCTTTTCGAGGTGGCTGGTGTCCGTACTGCAATTTGCACCTGTCCGAATTGCGGACAGTAATCCCGGATGTCGAAAAACTGGGGTTTGACGTGTTATTCATTAGTAACGATCGCCCGGAGATTCTGTACTCCAGCCTTAAAAACGAGACAAAAGACGACATAGAGGCGCTGGACTACACAATCCTTTCTGACGCGGACTTGAGTGCAGCAACGGCATTCGGTACTGCTTTTATGGCGGCTGACGCATTGGTTGCCTGGCTGGACCGCAGCGAGAAAGATTACGACAATTCTTCCATTGCGAATCATGGTGCCTTGGCGGTGCCGTCTGTATACATTGTCGATAGCGACGGCATGATTGTTTTCGACTATGTGAATGCCGACTATAAAGTACGACTGGAAGCCGACGCAGTGCTGGCAGCCGCGAATAAGGCGCTCAACAACTAGGCAACCTCCTGCGATTCCGGCCGATTTATGGCAATCTAGACCGTTGTTGATCAACGCGTCATGACAACCATAAACTGACGCATCGACGGGGGGCAATGGCCAGACATCAGGACGATCTGCCGAAGCGCTGGTTCACGGCGCTGACAAAAATCGAGGCGGGCGAGATGAAGGCGACGCTCACGTCGTTCGCTTTTATTTTTCTGCTTATGGTGGCCTACAACATTCTTAAGCCAGTGCGAGACGCGATGGCTCCGGAATGGAGCGACATGGAACTGGCAAGACTGTGGGGCATCAATTTTGTGTTCAGCACGGTCGCCGTATTCTTGTACAGCGTCGCGGTTTCCACATTCAAACTCAAAAACGTCATTCCCGGTGTCTACATTTTCTTCGGGGCGTCGTTTGTGGCCTTCTATGTTGTTGCGAGCACGATTACAGACAGCGCCATAATCAACAAAGCGTTCTATGTCTGGATAAGCGTGTTTTCGTTATTTCATGTGTCGGTTTTCTGGGGTCTTATGGCTGACCTGTATACGAAGGAGCAGGCGCCACGCCTTTTCGCTTTCATCGCCAGCGGCGGCAGTATCGGCGTCATCGCTGGCGCCTCGATGACGATTTTCCTGGTCGAGAGAATCGGCACATTGAATATGATGCTGGTGGCCGCCGTCATCCTGGTATCGATCATTCCGCTGATCACGATACTGCGGTCGTCGCTTGGCGATGGGACCGCTGCTTCCAGTCTGGACAAGTCGATCAGCGGCAATCCGTTTGCGGGATTCGTAAAGTTCGTCACCAACCCCTACATGCTTGGCATTGGGTTGTTCATCTTTCTCTACACATTCATCGGATCGTTTGCGTATTTTGAAATAAAGAACCTGATGGCGGGCAACGACCGGGATACGAATGCCGCTATCTGGGCTGGCATTAACCTGTCAGTGAACATCATCGCGATAGTGACGGCGATGCTGGCGACGGGGCGAATTACCAAGGCCGTCGGCCTGGGCAAGACGCTTGCGATGATTCCGCTGTTCGTATCGATTGCCCTGTTGGCAGTATTCGCCAGCCCGGTTCTGGCCGTCATTATCGCTGCGTGGGTTACGCTCAAAGCAGGTAACTATTCAATTACCAAGCCCGGTCGCGAAATGTTGTATACCAATGTCAGCCGCGAGGACCGGTTCAAGACCAAGCAGGTAATCGATATCGTTGTCTATCGTGGTGGAGATGTATTCTCCGGTTTTATTTTCGCGCTGCTAACCACGACGCTGGGCCTGGGCCTGGGCCCGATCGCATTAATTGGTGCTGGTGTCGCAGTGGCATGGGCCTATGTTGGTCTGCGACTGGGCACAGCGTATGATCGCGAATCCTGAAATCAAAAGTGAACGAATATGAGTGATGCCTGGATTATTGACGCAGTTCGAACGCCCATAGGACGTTATGGCGGTGGGCTGTCGTCCATTCGAACGGATGACCTCGGCGCAATACCAATGCGTGCAATCCTGGATCGCAATTCGAATGTTCCGGCCGACGCGATTGAGGACGTTATCTACGGCTGCGCCAATCAGGCCGGCGAAGACAATCGAAACGTCGCACGCATGTCATCGCTGCTAGCCGGCATTCCGGTAACGGCGGCAGCGGTCACCGTTAACAGATTGTGTGGATCGGGCATGAACGCGATCGGCAATGCGGCACACGCCATCAAAGCAGGCGATGCAAGCGTGTTGCTGGCGGGGGGCGTGGAGTCGATGTCACGCGCACCGTTTGTCATGGCGAAGGCGACTGCGGCATTCAGCCGTAACGCGGAAATTTACGACACGACGCTCGGTTGGCGATTTATCAACAAGAAACTGGAAGAGCAATACGGCGTCGACTCGATGGCAGAGACGGCCGAGAACGTCGCCAGTGATTTTTCCGTGTCCCGTGAGGACCAGGATCAGTTTGCATTGGAGAGCCAGCTAAAAGCGGCCAGTGCAATCACGAACGGCGCATTCGCAGATGAAATTGTCGCCGTGAGCGTGCCACAGAGACGCGGTGACCCGCTGGTCGTTGATACAGACGAACACCCACGGGCAAATTCGACCATCGAAGGGCTGCAGAAATTGCGGCCAATTGTGCGAGCAGACGGCGCCGTGACGGCCGGCAACGCGTCGGGCATCAATGATGGTGCCTGCGCATTGCTCCTGGCAGCCGACGGTTCGGTAGCCAAGTACGGCTTGAAGCCAATAGCGCGCGTTGTTTGTTGGGCAGCAGCGGGCGTTGAACCCAGGATCATGGGCATCGGACCAGTCGCCGCAACCAACAAGGTGCTTGGACTTGCAGGCCTGACAATTAAGGACATGGACGTCATCGAACTCAATGAAGCGTTTGCAGCACAAGGGCTTGCGGTTCTTCGCGAGCTCGGTATTGCCGACGACGCAGAGAATGTCAATCCAAACGGCGGAGCGATTGCCCTGGGGCATCCGCTTGGAATGTCGGGCGCCAGGCTTGTGACAACCGCCGCGTATGAATTGCGGCGTCGCGGTGGTCGATATGCGTTATGCACTATGTGTATCGGTGTAGGGCAGGGCATTGCGATGATTATTGAGCATGTCGAATGACGATTGTCGCCACTACGCAAGACCGCAAGCAATTACGCAGACTGGCGGAACGCATTCGCTCGCGTCGTACGACCAAGTTATTTTTGAAACAGGCGGTGGACCGGAAGTTAATTCTCGATGCAATTGAGGTTGCACGCTGGGCGCCGAACCATCATGTGACTGAACCCTGGCATTTTTATGTGCTGGGCAGCCAGAAAATCGCAGAGTGCGTTGAGCTGACACGGATCGTTGTTACCGAAATCAAAGATGCCAAAATGGGTAATTTCAAAGCGGATTCCGCTGCGGCGATCCCCGGTTGGCTGGTCGTAACCTGCAGCAAATCAGACGATGAGTTAACTCAGCGTGAAGACTATGCGAGCTGCGCCTGCGCGATTCAGAATCTGATGTTGTATTTGTCGGAGGCGGGAGTTGCGACGAAATGGACAACCGGTCCTGTTACGCGCGACAATCGATTCTATGCGTTGCTGGATGCCGATCCGGACGAAGTGATGGTGGTCGGGATAATCTGGTACGGGTATCCGAAGATTACGCCGGAACAGAGTCGCATGGATGTCTCTAAAATAATTACGGAAACAGATTAATATCGCCCATTAACGTAAAGATTGGTCAATGGATTCAATCCCAGCCAATACGTTATTTCACGAGGGTGGCTAATATCCCACTCTGCGATATCTGCACGCTTGCCGATTTCCAGCGTGCCACGATCGTCGCCCAGATTTAACGCACGAGCGGCCTCACGAGTGACGCCGGCCAGACACTCTTCGGGCGTTAATCCGAACAAACTCGTCGCGAGAGTCATGCACGATTGTAGCGAGCACATCGGCGAAGTCCCCGGATTGCAGTCCGTCGCGATAGCAATAGGCACGCCGTGGTCGCGCAAGGCATCTACTGGTGGGCGTTGTGTCTCCCCTAGTGTCAAAAACGCACCCGGCAACAGCACTGCTACACTGCCGGCCTCGGCCAATGCAGTGACGCCACCGTTCGATGTGTATTCAAGGTGATCTGCTGACAATGCCTTGTATTGAGCAGCCAGTTCGGCGCCGCCGCCGTCGCTTAGCTGGTCGGCGTGCAGCTTGACCGGAATTTGAAGTTCGGTCGCCCGGTCAAATAACCTCGCTATCTGATCGGTCGAAAAAGCGATGCTCTCGCAATAGGCGTCAACTGCGTCAACCAGGCCTTCTTCGTGTGCGGCAGGCAAGACTTCGGAAGTCAACAGGTCAATGTAGTCATCGGCGCGGCCCTTGAACTCGGCAGGTATCGAATGCGCGCCCAGAAAGGTTGTTACAACGGACGCTCTCGACTGCTCGCCAAGTGCCCGCGCAACCTTGAGCATCGCCAGTTCTGTTTCGAAATTAAGTCCATAGCCGGATTTGATCTCGATTGTTGCTACGCCGTCTCGCATTAATGCGTCGAGCCGATGTGCAGCACTGTTAACGAGCGAGTCGATGCTTGCCGCCCGCGTCGCGTTAACCGTTGAAATGATGCCGCCGCCCTGGCGAGCGATCTCCTCGTAGCTGGCGCCACCCAGTCGTTGCTCAAACTCCTGCGCTCTGTCGCCGGCAAAAACCAGGTGTGTGTGGCAGTCAATCAGAGCGGGCGTGAGCCAGCGGCCCGCCAAACTGCGTGTTTCGGCGGCGCTCGCCGTTGGCATTTCCGTTTGCGCGCCAAGCCACGCAATTTTGCCGTCGCTGATTGCGATCGCCGCGTCCTCAATAACGCCATATGCGTCGCCGCCGGCTTTCATGGTCGCAATGTTTGCGTCGGTCAGGACCAGGTCCCAAATTGTTTTTGAGTCCGCCAAGGGGTCTCCCGTTGTGGGCTAACTGGTTTGCATTGCAATGCACCGTAGCATGCACTAGCCTGTATATACAACCTTCGAACTCCGGACCGCAATGACCACAATTTTTGCCAGGAAAGCGTTACTGCACAAGGGCTGGGCTGAAGACGTTCGGATCCAGGTTGCGTCGGGGTGCATAGAAAAGATCGCGTCCGGGCAAGCCGCGGAGCCAGACGACGTCGTCGCCGGGATCGTCATTCCCGGTCTGGCCAATGCGCACAGCCACGCGTTTCAACGCGCCCTCGCCGGGCACACCGAATATCGTGGACCCGACGACAAGGACAATTTCTGGACCTGGCGATCCCTCATGTATCGACTTGCCGGGATGGTTGATGCTGAACGATTAACGGCGATCGCGCGCCAGGCGTATACGGAGATGCTGGCTAGCGGATATACCACAGTTGCGGAATTTCATTATTTGCATAGTGAGCCTGACGGTTCGACGACCGACGACGCCATGCTGCAAGCAATCGTGACGGCCGCCGCGGACAGCGGCATTCGACTCACTTACGTGCCGATCCTGTATGAACGCGCCGGCTTTGACCTGCCTGAGCCGACGCAGGAGCAACGGCGATTTTCAATGGAGATAGACGACTTCGTTGCGCATTACGAGCGCGCGCGCGATTCGACCGATTCGAATATTAACGTAGCAATCGGCGCCCACAGTTTACGGGCGGTAAGTGCTGCATCAATTTCGCGGCTGGCCGAAATAGCCGCACGCGATGGCTGTCCGATGCACATCCATATCGCAGAACAGTCGGCCGAAGTCGATCAATGCATGGCGAAACACCACGCCCGGCCGGTCGAGTGGCTGCTGCAGGAGTTTTCTCCCAACGAAAACTGGTGCCTCGTTCACGCGACGCACATAAATGAAGACGAGATTGCGGCACTGTCGGCTACAGGTGCGGTGGTATGCCTTTGTCCAAGTACAGAAGCAAACCTGGGCGATGGACTGTTTCCGTTACAGTCGTGGCTGGCGCACGAAGGACGTATCGCGATCGGCTCCGACAGCCACATTTCGATAAACCCGTTCGAAGAACTACGCTGGCTCGAATATGGACAGCGCCTGGCGGCGCAGGCGAGAAATATTTCCGCAATACGTCGGACACATACGGGCAGGAGTTTGTTCGAAGATACTTTGCAAGGTGGGGCGCAGGCGTGTGGCATCGGCTCAGGGGTGCTGAAAACCGGTGCACTCGCCGACCTGATAACGCTGGACGACCAAAGCCCGATGCTGGTTGGTCACGATACCGAATCCTTTCTCGACGCACTGGTGTTCTCGGGATTTACCCTGCCTATTGAGCGCGTCATGGTAAACGGCAGCTGGCAGGTTGTCGACGGAACGCACTTGGCGGCGGATTGGGCCGCCAATGAATTTGCCAGGGTTGTTCGCGACCTGAAGCCGGAACTGGAGTTGGCACAATGACGGTGCAATCGAAGCCTCGCTACCAGCAGCTGAAAGAATCGATTATTGCGAGAATCTCGAGCGGCGAGTTGCAGCCGAGCGACCGTGTTCCATCGGAGCATGAACTCGTCGACGCGACCGGCGTGTCCCGCATGACCGCCAACCGGGCGTTGCGCGAGCTTAACAGTGAGGGTTACGTCGATCGGGTCGCAGGTGTGGGAACGTTCGTCTCCGACCTTAAAGCCGCATCGCACGCGCTCAAAGTACGCAACATTGCGGACGAGATACACCTGCGCGGGCATCAACATTCGGCCGCTGTACTAACGTTCGAAACACGACCGGCGTCGCGTGAGATCGCCAGGCTGTTACACATCAAGCCGGGCGCCGAAATTCATCACGTGTTAATCGTTCATCGCGAAAACGAGTCGCCGATACAGATTGAGGACAGGTACGTAAGAAAGGAATTCGCGCCGGATTTTCTTGCACAGGATTTTGCGCTGGTAACGCCAAGCGCATACCTGAGCAGCATTTCGCCATTGCAAGAAGCCGAACACGTGGTAAGGGCGTCGATGCCGGCCGATGAAGTACGCAGTCAGCTGAATATGGCCGTCGACGAGCCTTGCCTCGTGGTGACGAGGAGAACATGGGCATACGGGCAGCCGGTCAGCTTTGCGCGCCTGCATCATCCCGGGAGTCGATTTGAACTAACCGGTCACTACGTGCCGCCCGGCACCGAAAAAAGTAATCAACAACACGCCGACATCGTCGAGCTACGGAATATAGACCAATGACAATTGCAGGAAAAAGAATTATCAAAGCACCTACGGGCACAAAGCTGCAGGCCAAAAGCTGGCTGACAGAGGCACCGTTGCGAATGATCATGAACAACCTGGACCCGGAAGTGGCGGAGCGTCCGGACGACCTGGTTGTTTATGGCGGCATAGGCAAGGCGGCGCGAAACTGGGAATGTTTTGACGCTATTGTCGCTTGCCTCAAGGAACTGGAAGATGACCAGACCTTGCTGGTGCAGTCCGGCAAACCTGTTGGTGTGTTTCAAACACACAAAGACGCACCCAGAGTGCTAATCGCAAATTCCAACCTGGTGCCCGCCTGGTCAAACTGGGAACACTTTCGTGAGCTCGATCGCAAAGGGTTGATGATGTTTGGCCAAATGACGGCCGGCTCGTGGATTTATATCGGCAGCCAGGGAATCGTGCAGGGAACCTATGAAACCTTTGTCGAAATGGGGCGGCAACATTACGACAGCGATCTGAATGGCAAATGGATTTTGACGGCCGGACTCGGCGGCATGGGCGGCGCGCAGCCAATGGCTGCAACGATGGCGGGCGCATCCATGCTGGCTATTGAATGCCAGTCCGATCGCATCGATAAACGTCTGGAGACAGGGTATCTCGACGCCCGCGCGGAAAACCTCGACGACGCGATGGCGATGATCGAGAAATCCGTTGCCGACAAACTGCCGATATCGATAGGGCTTCTCGGAAACGCCGTTGAGGTGCTGCCGGAAATGTTGAAGCGCGGCATACGGCCTGATGCCGTGACCGATCAGACCTCGGCGCATGATCCCGCCAACGGCTACTTGCCGGAGGGCTGGACGGTCGAACAATGGCACGCAATGCGTGAGTCCGATCCTGATGCCGTTGCGGCTGCGTCCGTGAAGTCGATGGCAAAACATGTGTCTGCCATGCTGGAGTTTCATAATGCCGGCATCCCGACCTTCGACTACGGCAATAACATTCGGCAGGTTGCGAAGGATCAGGGTGTGAGTAACGCCTTCGATTTTCCGGGTTTCGTCCCGGCCTATGTGAGACCGCTTTTCTGTCGCGGCATAGGGCCGTTCCGATGGGTGGCACTTTCGGGTGATCCGGAAGATATTTATAAAACAGATCGGAAAGTAAAAGAACTCATTCCTGACGATGTACATCTGCATAACTGGCTGGATGCCGCGCGTGAACAAATTCAGTTCCAGGGATTGCCAGCGCGCATTTGCTGGGTTGGTCTGGGCCAGCGGGATAAACTGGGTCTGGCCTTCAATGAGATGGTTCGCAGCGGCGAGTTGAAGGCGCCCATTGTGATCGGGAGAGATCATCTCGATAGCGGCTCGGTCGCAAGTCCCAATCGAGAAACCGAAGCGATGAAAGACGGCAGCGATGCCGTGTCCGACTGGCCACTGCTTAATGCGCTGCTCAATACGGCCAGCGGCGCGACTTGGGTGTCCATACATCATGGCGGTGGAGTTGGCATGGGCTACTCACAACACGCGGGCCTGGTCATTGTTTGCGATGGGTCCGAAGACGCCGATCGACGAATTGCACGAGTGTTGTGGAACGATCCGGCCAGCGGCGTGATGCGACATGCCGACGCTGGCTACGAATCCGCCATTAAGTGTGCAAAACAGAATGGCCTGAATCTTCCCATGCTGAAGAGCTAACCATAGCGGCGGACGAAAAATGAAGCTGAACATCAACAATCAACACATTTCGCTTCGTCAGTTGAGAAGCGCGTGGGAGTCTCCCGTGCAGATCGGCCTGGGCGATGACGCGAGAAAGGCTGTTGCGAATGCGCAGGCCGAAGTAAACAAGGTGCTCGCCAGCGGCGACAGCGTATACGGAGTCAATACAGGCTTTGGACAGCTGGCGAAGATTCGCATCAGTAACGATGAATTGACGCTCTTGCAGGAAAACCTGGTGCGCTCGCATGCGGTTGGTGTGGGTGAGCCACTGCCGGACGCGATCGTGCGGCTCGTCATGGTCATGAAAGTTATCGGTTTGGCACGCGGCTACTCCGGTGTGCGCCCCGAACTGATAGACACGCTTTGTGACTTGCTCAACCACGAGATTTATCCTCTCATCCCGGCGAAGGGCTCTGTCGGAGCGTCGGGCGATCTGGCGCCGTTGGCACATATGGCCGGTCTCCTGATCGGATTCGGAGAGGCAGGCTACAAGGGCGAGCTTATGCCAGCATCCGATGCGCTTGCCGCCGCCGGACTTGAGCCTTTGAAGCTGGCGCCAAAGGAAGGCCTGGCGTTGCTCAATGGCACGCAGGTATCGACCGCATTAACGCTGGCCGCGTTGTTTCGTGCGGAGCATGTGTTGTCGGCGTCGCTTGCTTCTGGCGCGCTTTCCGCAGACGCAATAAAAGGGAGCGATACACCGTTTGACGAACGCATTCACGCGGTTCGGGGGCACGCAAGCCAGATCGCTGTGGCAGAAACCCTTCGGACGCTGATGCAGGGCAGTGACATTCGTGCATCACACATCGATTGCAATCGGGTGCAGGATCCGTATTCCATTCGTTGCCAGCCACAGGTCATAGGCGCTTGTCTCGCCGCCATTGAGCATGCGGGCGGAGTTCTCGAGACAGAGGCCAACGCGGTAACCGACAATCCGTTGGTCTTCGCGGAATCGGATGCCATTCTTTCCGGCGGCAATTTCCATGCAGAACCCGTGGCAATGGTTGCTGATTACCTTGCGGTTGCCATCGCGGAAATCGGCTCACTCTCGGAACGTCGCATAGCGCTGCTGATCGATTCTCATTTGAGCGAGCTGCCGGCATTCCTGGTCGCAGACAGCGGCATCAATTCCGGTTTTATGATGGCGCAGGTCACCGCGGCTGCATTGGTGTCCGAAAACAAAACGCTCGCGCACCCGGCAAGCGTCGACAGCATTCCTACCTCTGCCAACCAGGAAGACCATGTCAGCATGGCGACCTTCGCCGGACGCCGCTTGCATGAGATGCTCGACAACGTTGACCATGTCGTCGCGATAGAATTACTTGCCGCGACGCAGGGTGTGGAGTTTCATCGACCGCAAAAAAGCTCGGCGTTGCTCGAAAAAGCGATGCAGCAGGTGCGGGGAGTATCCGCGCCATACGATGAAGATCGCTCTTTGTCACCCGATATTCAGGCGCTGGCGAAAGAGATCGATGCAGGCGAATTTTGTCAGTACGCAAGCGCAATCCTGCCGAGTTTTGTTGAGTGACCGATTGCTTCACTTTTGACCGTGGAAGCTCGCCACTGCTGATCAGTGTGCCGCACGACGGCCGCGAACTCGCGCCCGGCATGGCTGAACGGATGACGGATATTGGCCTGTTGCTGCCGGACACCGATTGGCATGTGCGACAGCTGTACGATTTCGCGTCTTTACTGGGTGCCGGAGTCATTTCAGCGAATTACTCGCGATATGTGATCGATCTGAATCGCCCGAGCAGTGATGCAGCGTTATACGCGGGGCAGTTGTCGACCGGCCTGTGCCCGGCCAGGACCTTTGCCGGCGAAGCAATTTATCGCGCAGACATCGATATCGGTCCGGAAGAGTTGCAGCAACGCATAGAGAGGTATTGGTTGCCGTATCACACGAAGATCGAGGGCGAGCTGTCGGCGATCAAGGACCGGTTTGGCTATGCCTTGCTCTGGGACGCCCATTCGATACGAACAATGGTGCCGGATCTATTTTCCGGTGAATTGCCGGAGCTGAATATCGGAACGGTCAATGGCAGCAGCTGTGATTTGAATCTCGAAAAAGCAGTCACTTACGTGGCAAATGATTCGGCTTTTACCGGTGTCTGCAATGGTCGCTTTTCCGGTGGCCATATCACTCGCCACTTTGGCGATCCGGCGGAAAATATCCACGCGATTCAGCTTGAATTGACGCAGCACTGCTATATGGACGAAGAATCGGGTGAATATAACCAACAGGCGGCGGCAAAACTTCAAGAAACGCTGCAGCTGATGCTTGCTGCATTTCTGGGAAATGCTGACCGCAATAATGGCTGACAGCCGCGCAAGAAGAGCCTGTATTCAGCCTGGCTTCAGGGTGGTGTCGGTAAAATCAGACACCTGCTTTATGCAGCCGCGTACGTTATCATTGGCACCCATCGCAGCAGCGGGTTGCCTGTCCTCAATTAATTTTCCGACCAAGCATCAGGGTAATCAAGTCATGATTAAAAAATTCAAATCCATTTGTTCCACCGGCGTTATTTTGGCAATGATCTTGCCAGCTTTCGCTCATGCCGAGTCAGCAATGGTGACAGAAACGAAGGTTGACGAAACCATCGAGTTATTTAAACAAGAAGTCAATGGTGCCGACGTGTTCCTGAGTCAGTCGGCAGGTTATCTGGTGTTTCCACGCGTGATTAAAGTCGGCATTGGCATTGGCGGTGAAACCGGGGAGGGTGCTCTTCGAGTCGGTGGTGTAACAGATGCATACTATCGAACCAGCGCAGCCTCGATTGGTTTTCAATTGGGTGCCCAGGCAAAGTCAATCGTCATCGCGTTTATGACTAAAGAATCGCTGGACAAATTCCGCAACAGCGAAGGCTGGAAAATCGGCGTAGACGGTTCCGTCGCACTCATAGATCTTGGTGCCGGGAAAACCATCGACACGAATAACATTAAGGACCCGGTTGTCGGTTTTATCTTTGGTTCGAAAGGACTAATGTATAACCTGACACTTGAAGGCTCCAAGATTCACAGGCAGGAAGGCAAAAATAAGAAAACAGAAGAAAAAGGCAGCTAAGAACAAAAAGCCCTTCCTGGAAAGCATCGCCAACCGAGTTAGCGAGGCGGCGGATCTTTTCGGCACGCTGGTTCAGCGACCGAGAGAGTTTCCTGCGGCGCTATTGGTTCTGGGCAAGCGTTTTGCCAGGAACATTTGGGATGTACGCGGGGGTGGTCTCTACGCCAGCGGCTATGTTCTGACGCTGGCGTGGCTGGAGATCAAAATGCTGTACCAGGACCTGGCTGATCTGTTTGGTCCTGGAGACCTGTTCAGCGACTCGCTCATCAGAGATATTCTCAGCTTCGTTTTACAGTTTTTCCTGGACTCTCTTGTCAATTCCATCCGGGCATTCGCCTGGCCGGCAGGAGTGATAGATATCTATCCGCCCTGGGGCTTGATCGTTCTCGTAGGGCTTTTCATCGTATTCCCGAAATACATCAAGCCACCACTGGAACGGTGGTTGTTTGACGGCGACTAGACTTACAAAGGCTCGCAACTATGCACGGCAAATTGTTACCCGTCCTCCTGTTCGTTACATTCGTTTCATTCGCTGCGGATCCATCTCAGTACGTTGGTGAAGAAAGCCGCACAATCAAGTCGCTGTCAGCGCAGGAAGAAGAGTCCCTGCGTCGCGGTGACGGCATGGGCTTCGCCAAACTTGCCGAGCTGAATCACTATCCGGGGCCAAAGCACGTGCTCGATGTATCTGACGAGCTCGGGCTAAGTTCCAACCAAGTTGCGGAAACTGAATCGTTGTATGAGGAAATGCGGTCAAACGCAGTGGCACTTGGCGAAGAATTGATCGCAGCGGAGTCGCGGCTAGACCAGGATTTCGCCGACGAATCGGTCACACCACAAACGCTTGAGGCCGGATTGCTCGAGATCGGGAATTTGCGGGCTCGCCTCCGATATGTGCATCTCGAGGCGCATTTACGCCAGGCCCAACTACTCAGTGCGGATCAGGTCGCACAGTACGACTCATTGCGTGGGTATCAAGACGCAGAGCAGGATCACAGGCATCATGGCGGTTCGCACAATTGACAGTTTTCATTATTCAAGCCGGGTAGTAGAGTAAAGAATCAGGCTTGATGGAGTAAAACCGTGGCATTCGGCAAATCGGTCCAAAAGTTCATCAGCGATCGGGACTGGAGAATCTGGCTCGGCATAATTCTCTCCATTATCTGGATCGCAGGTGGCATTTGGTTCGTCAATCGAATTATCGTTGCAGACCCCGGGCAGACAGATTCAATGGACGCCGTCGGCAGCTTTCTCGAAGGTGTATTCGCGCCTTTGGCCTTCTTGTGGCTTGTGCTTGGCATGTTTATGCAGCAACGAGAGCTTGCCGATAACACAGAGGCGATACGCCGCACGGCGGAGCAATCAGAAAAACAGACACTTGCCATAGCGGCAACAGAAATGAATGCGCGGCAGGAAACCTTTTTTACGATTGCCGATGGCGTGAAGCATCAACTTGGCGGAATTTCCGGGATGCTGTTGATGTCGAGTGTCGGCCCGGGAGGTAGCGGACGTTTTGATCGGGAACAAATGGACAGTTTGTTTTCGCAGGCTGCAACAGGCGACTCGGCGGTTTTTGCCCGCCAATTCATCAGCCTCGATTTCGAACAGGAAGGCGGCCTGACTGAAGCGTTGTACGGCACCGAGATCCGTCGGCGCCATACAGAGAATTACCGCAAAACATTCGCTCGTCTCTGCCGTTTGGCGAATAATTGTGATGTCGATGGCATCATCGAGGATACGCTCATGCATACGGCGCATGGGTTGTTGTACCAACGGATGGCCAAGCACGATCCCGATTCGGCCGATTAATCGACAAGTCGCGTTTACGCGTCATTTTGTAAAGAACACTTGACAAATTCTGATCACATCGATATTGTTTAGTCAAGTATATTTTACATTAAGACAAGGGAACACGACAAATGAACGATTTGAACACCGGGCCCGATGATTGGTCCTCGAAAACAGCAAGAAATACAGTATTGGTTGGTTACTGGACGGCGGCCTGGTTAGTAACCATGGCGGCAGCAAATTTCGGCCCGAAATTTATCTGGCAGTCCAATGAATGGGTGACGATTTTCGCGATTATCATCAATCTCGCAGTCGGCTTTGGCATGATCCTGGCTAATAGGCGTCATTTGAACGGGCTGGATGAAATGCACCAGAAGATCCATCTGGATGCGATGGCACTTTCACTCGGTGTCGGACTAGTGACGGGACTGGCCTACTCAAATCTGGATGTCACGAATATCATTCCCTTTGACGCGGAAATTTCGCATCTGGTGATATTGATGACCCTGACCTATGGCGCGGGAATCTTCGCCGGCCTCAGGAAGTACCGGTGAAAAATCGTCTGAAAGTGCTTCGCGCAGAGCGAGACTGGACTCAGGCACAGTTGGCAAACGAGTTGCAAGTGTCACGTCAAACAGTAAACGCCATCGAAAAAGGAAAATTCGATCCAAGTTTGCCATTGGCATTCAAGGTTGCGCGGCTTTTTAGTATGAGTATCGAAGAAGTTTTTGAGGATAGCTAAAGTTTTTCGCGCAGCTTCTGTTGTTGTTATGACCGGGGAACAAAATGGACACTGTAGTTACAGCCATCCCGGCGCAGGGGCTGTTTATCGCCTTCATCCCCGCGCTGATCGTTATCGGTATCATTTTCCGGTGGGCGGCCGGAACGCAAACGGCAATATATGCGACGTTGCGCATGCTTGTTCAGCTGTTACTCATTGGCTACGTGCTGACGTATTTATTCGAGTCCGATCAGCCCTTTATCATTATCGCCGTACTGTTATTTATGCTTGCGGTATCGAGTTGGATAGCGATTCGACCGTTGGAACAAAAAAAGCCGCATTCCTATTTTAATGCGCTTGTCGCGATATCGATTGGCGGGATTCTAACGCTCGCCCTGGTCAGTCAGGCCGTTCTTGGCATTCAACCATGGTTTAGTCCTCGTTACCTGGTGCCACTGGCGGGAATGATTTTTGCTGGTTCCATGAACTCGGTCAGTCTTGCAGCGGAAAGATTTCAATCGGAAAGCGATAGAGGTACGCCGTATGTTGAGGCTCGTCGAATCGCATTGCAGGCGGCGTTGATTCCTATGATCAACTCGTTATTCGCGGTTGGCCTGGTATCACTGCCCGGCATGATGACCGGTCAGATTTTATCCGGCGTTTCACCACTCGTGGCGGCCAAGTACCAGATCGTTGTCATGACTATGCTATTCGGCGCTTCCGGAATTTCGGCGGCGCTGTATCTGATATTGGCGAATCGCAGTTTGGATCGTTCGTAGTGCCGCTCACCGCCGATTTGACGGGCATAGTAAACTGACCTGCATACAGACAGCGAAAAAGTGTCAGACTTCGTTTCAGATTAATAAACCTGACACATTTTTCGCGTTCCAGATTAATAAACCTGACACATTTTTCGGGTTGTCGGGAGAGGTCGGATGTATCTTATTGCGTTATTTGGAGCGCTTATGACGGCTTTCAGCGTCGTCATGATAGCTAATCCGGGATACTGGTCTGACGTAATCGTAAGCTTCAGTGAAAAACCGTATTTCCATCCGTTCGAGGTAGTTAGCCGAATTGTTTTCGGTGGCATCTTTTTGGCCTACGCTGACAAAACACTGTATCCGGCCCTGAATACAGGTATAGGTTACGTTTTGGTACTCGTCGGTATAGGGCTGTTGCTCACCCCGTCATCAAAGCACAGGAAGTTTGCTGTTTGGTCGGCCAGGAAATTCAGAAATGTATTCAGGCTGGCGGGAGTGGCCTCGTTTTCGTTCGGTTTGTTTATTGCCTATTCCGCAATTCATTGATGCGGGACTCACTAAGCTCTCATGGGAGATTTCCTGGTGCTGGCTCAGGTGGTTTCAGACGGCTCCAATACCTTGCCTTGTGCCTTTGCACGCTTCTCGAACTGATGTTGCCACTGCGATCGGTGTAAAGCAGGTGCAACCTGCACAGCGGTTACTTTGTATTCGGGGCAGTCTGTTGCCCAGTCGCTGTATTCCGTCGTGACAACGTTGGCACCCGTTTCCGGGTCATGAAATGTCGTGTAAACCACTCCCGGTTGCACGCGTTCCGTAATCAATGCGCAGAGCGTGATATCACCTTTGCGGCCGACGACCTCAACGACACACAAGCGGCATGAGCCAAACGCTTTCAGGTTATCGGTTGCACACAACTTCGGAATATCCACGTGCCGCCCGCATAATGGTGTCGCCTTTGCGCGCGGTGGTGGAAATGCCATCGATCTCGATTGAGACCGTCGCTGTCTCCTGACTGGCCGGGGCGCCGAAGTCGGGTTCATGCGTAATGTTCATTGTTTGTCTCCGCATTCGGGCCGGAAGTCTTCCGGAAAATGCTTGATTGCGCTTTGCACCGGAAACGGTGTCAAGCCGCCCATGGCACACAGCGATCCATCGATCATTGTGTCACACAAGTCGTTCAGCAATTCGAAATTCGCGTCGCGATTCTCATTTGCAAGTATTCGGTCGATGACCTCGACGCCACGAACTGAGCCTATGCGACACGGTGTGCACTTGCCGCAGGATTCGATCGCACAAAACTCCATGGCAAAGCGGGCCTGGGCCGCCATGTCAACGGTGTCGTCGAACACGACGATGCCGCCGTGCCCAAGCATGCCGCCAATTTCTGCAAAGGATTCATAGTCGAGCGGGGTATCGAGATCAGAAGCCGGGATATAGGCGCCCAGGGGTCCGCCAACCTGAACCGCGCGAATGTCCCGACCGGATGCGGTGCCACCGCCGAAGTCCTCGATAAGTTCGCGCATCGTGAGGCCAAATGCCTTTTCAACCAGACCGCCGCGCTTGATATTACCGGCGAGTTGAAACGCCAGCGTGCCTTTGGACCGGCCGGCACCGAAGCCAGCATATCGCTCGCCGCCGAGCGACAGAATATTTGGAATTGACGCCAGGGTGATTACGTTATTCACTACGGTCGGCTTGCCAAACAGGCCTTCAAGCGCAGGCAAGGGCGGTCTGAAGCGAACTGTACCGGCTTTGCCCTCCAGGCTTTCGAGCATGGCGGTTTCTTCGCCGCATACATAAGAGCCTGCGCCGATGTGCAGTTCGATGTCGAAATCGAAATCACTTTTGTTAATGTTTTTGCCAAGCCAGCCGTGGTCGCGGGCGATCTCCAGCGCTTTGCTGAAAATTGTTTTGGTCAACGGGTATTCAGAACGCAAATAGACGTAGCCCTTGTTCGCGCCCACGGCAAAACCAGCGATAAGCATGCCTTCGATCAGTGTGAATGGGTCTCCTTCCATCAGCATACGATCCGAAAAAGTACCGCTGTCGCCTTCGTCCGCGTTACATGCGATGTATTTCTGATCACCCGCTGCGTCGGCAACAGTCTGCCATTTTATGGCGGTAGGAAACGCGGCGCCACCCCGACCACGGAGGCCGGATGTCTCAACTTCGGCCAGCGTCGCTACAGGACCGCTATCAAGCGCTTTCGTGATTCCCTTGAAACCGCCGTGACGGCGATAGTCGTCAATGGAAAGAGACTCGATGAGGCCGACTCGAAAAAATGTCCATCGATCTTGCTTGCTCAGGTACGGGATTTCGTTAATGGGGCCAAGACGCAATGCATGGTCGCCGCCGTGCAGAAAATCCGCTTCAACAAGGCTCTCGATGTCGTCCGGCATAACCGGCCCGTAGGCGATACGCTGATCGCCGATGACTACTTCGATCAATGGTTCCAGCCAGCACGCTCCCCATGAGCCATTACGCAACACATGCGTGCCGTCCAGGGCGCTGATTTTTTCAGCGACAACGTTGGCGCCCAACGACACCGCAGTCGTTTCGTTGGGTACGTAAACGGTGACCTTGTCGCTCATGCCAGCGCGCCTTCGCCTGCGAGCAGTGCATCCAGTCTGTTTGCGTCGACTCTTCCATACACATCATCGTCGATCATCACGGCGGGTGAGCAGGCGCAGTTTCCAAGGCAGTAAATGGGCTCCAGCGTGATCTCGCCATCACTGGTCGTTTCGTTCATGGCAATACCAAGCACCTTTTCTGCATGTGCGGTAAGCGACCGGCTGCCCATTGCCTGGCAGGACTCCGCCTGGCAGATCTTGACCACTCGTTTGCCGGGAGCCTCGGTTCGAAAGTCGTGATAGAAACTGACGACGCCGTGCACATCTGCACGAGACAGATTCAGTTCGTGGGCAATTTGTATCACCGCTTCTTTACATATATAGGAATAGCGCGCAACGAACGCGTGCAGAATCTGCACCAGCATTTCAGGCCTGGCATCGTAACTATCGATGATCTCTGTCGCTATGGACGCGTTGTAACGGATTGCCATGGTATTCCTGTTTGCCTATTCGCTAATTCTATGCGCGCCCGCATAAATATTGAAATTGCCGCCGCGCAAGAAGCCGATCAATGTCATGCCGTATTCATTAGCCAGCGATATCGCCAGGCTGGATGGTGCGCTAACCGCTATCAGCGTCGTTATTCCCGCTACCAGCGCTTTTTGCACCAGCTCAAAACTGGCTCTGCCGGAAACCAGCAGACCCATATTATTCGCAGGCAGTTCATTGCTCATCAATAACGCCCCGACAACTTTGTCGAGCGCATTATGACGTCCGACATCTTCCCGAACGATCACGAGACCTCCTTGTTTGTCAAACACTGCGGCAGCGTGCAGACCGCCGGTTTGCGAAAACGTCCGCTGCTGTTGCAGCAGTTTATCGGGGAGCGCAGTGACAAGTTCGTGACTATACGTCGTTCCCTTGTTCGCTAGCGACTTCTGGCCGCTAACCCGCAGCGCATCGATCGAGGCTTTGCCACACACCCCACAGCTTGACGTTGTATAGAAGTGCCGTTGCAGTTTTGCGAAATCAAATTCGACCTCTGGCTTAAGCTCTATACGGACAATATTTCTAAGGCCTGATTCCGGATCCACTTCTCCTGTGTGGCCTTTCTCGCTGACCTCATCGATGCTCGATATTATGGCTTCCGTGAACAGAAATCCCAGCGCCAGTTCCACATCGTGCCCCGGCGTGCGCATCGTAATGGAAATGCTTTTTGCCGCTGCGGCATCTGCCGTCAATGAGCTGATTTGAATTTCAAGCGGCTCCTCGACGGCAACATGGTCTTCGCAGGCACGCCATTCACCATCGCTTACCTTGTTGATGTCAATTACGCGACTGCTGCCGGTCATCGTTGGCACTGCTCCACAACGGCTGACCAGTATATCAAGCCGGGACGCCGAGTGAGACTGCTCTCACATAGTCTCTGCGGATTCGCTGTTACGCTGTGAATCTACGGCCGATATGTGTGTCGCTCGGGACATAATGCGATGAAGGGCAGAATCTTTCTTCTACTGTTTGCGCTGCCATTTTTTGGGTTCGGCGTGTGGATGGCCTGGACTGCGAGCAGCACCGTTTACGACGCCTGGCAGATGAAGCAATGGAGTCCGGTCACGGCAACGCTGACAAGCGCCGGTTTCGAAACGCATCCTGGCGATGACTCGAATACCTTCGAGGCCTATGCGAATTACCGCTATCAAATCGACGGGACAATTTACTACGGCGACCGGGTTTCTATCGGCGGCGGTTCGGACAACATTGGTGACTTCCAGCAGGACCTGGGCCGACGCCTGGGCAATGCGATGAGCCGCGGTGAATACATCACGATTTACGTCAATCCCGAAGAGCCTGCAGATGCCGTCGTCGATCGATCTCTTCGTTGGGGAATGATCGGCTTCAAGCTGATTTTCGTTTTCGTTTTTGGCGGCGTCGGACTTGGCCTCATCCTGTTTTCGTTGCGCGCGCGAAAGAAGTCCGGGCAGTCGCGACCGGAGATTCATGAGGAACCGTGGCTCGCAAATGACGATTGGCAAACAGCATCCATCAAGTCCAGCTCCAGGCAAACCATGTATTTTACGTGGGGATTTGCGGCGTTCTGGAATCTGATCTCCGCGCCGTTGCCGTTTGTCATTTTTCGCGAGGTCACTCGAAATGATAATTACATCGCGCTGGTCGGATTACTGTTCCCGTTAGTGGGCGCCGGTCTGATTACCTGGGCAGTACGACGCACCATGGAGTGGCGACGCTTCGGTCCGGCACCAATCTTATTGGACCCGTTTCCCGGGTCTATCGGCGGACATGTTGGCGGCACTATCGACGTCAAGCTGCCCTACGATTCAAACGCACGTTTCTTGCTGACGCTGACCAGCTTGTACAGCTACATCTCGGGAAGCGGAAAAGACCGCAGCCGTAAGTCAAGTGCGAAATGGCAGGACATGCAAATAGCACACTCGACCTCAGGCGCACGCGGCACGCGGCTTAGCTTTCGTTTTGATGTGCCCGACAATCTTCATGAATCCGATGCCGAACAAAACGAAGATGAATATTACCTGTGGCAGTTGAACCTGAAAGCAGAATTGCCAGGGGCCGATATTGATCGGGACTACGAGATTCCGGTTTACGCGACGCGGCAACAATCGCAGCAACTCTCCAGTTTCTCGATCGAGCGCGCCCGTAGCAGCCAGAAGCAAATCGATCTCGAGATTATTAAGGAGATGGTTCGCCTGGACTCCGGAGTCAGCGGCCGCTCGATTTTGTACCCTGCAGGGCGCAACCTGTGGAGTGGCTTCATGGGCGTTATTTTTGGTGCGATCTTTACGGCCGTGGGCTGGTATTTGCTCACCGAGGCTGGCAAGTTTTTCATGGCAGTGATCTTCGGCGGAATCGGCTTGCTGGTACTCATTTTCTCTTTGTACTTTGCGTTGAACTCGTTGCAAGTGGTCGTGAGGGGCTCGGATATCTGGTCAATCCGGCGGATTTTCGGCATGCCATTAAGACAAAGCAGAATGCGCCGTTCCGCAGTGGTTCGCATTGACAGGAAAAAGTCGTCAACAAGTCAGTCCGGGACCAAACACGTCGTTCGTTACACGCTCATCGCCCTCGATCGGCAGGGCCGGAAAATGGTGGTCGGCGAGGGCTTCAAAGGTGTCAGCCAGGCTAAGGTGGCAGCCGAATTTATAGCCAGTGAACTGGGGCTTGAATTGCAAGAGAACGCGCCCGACACGGTAGTGAATGACGTCAACCTGCTGGCATCGGACTAAAGCTTATTTTGCTGCGGCCTGCGCTCTGTGCGATGTCGAGCGGGAGTCAGCGCCCGTAATCGCGACGCGGACATCGCTCAGGTCTGCGTGGCGATGTACGCGGACCTCGCCATCGCTAATCGAGATCCCGAGTTGCCCGAGCAAGTCGGTCATATCCGGAAACCCGGCGGTATTGGCGAAGCGCGTGTACAACGGCATAAACACGGGCTCGTCAACAAACGAATCGAGCGTGCGGAACAGTTCTGGCCCGGTCCAGACCTTGTCCGCGGGCAGGCAGCATTGCTGCAATTGGTCTAATACACTGTCAAGCGATTCGTCTCCGCCCGAGCGTTCCCGCAACGCTACATCGGCCATTAACGCGATGGCGGCGCCGCTCCAGTAAATTTTCATCAACCCGGAACGATTACCACCTTTCGTTGTTTCATTTGGCGACAGTTCAGGTCGGGACTGCCGGCCACGTTCGAAACCGTCGTAGAGTTTCTGCCAGGCATATTGCTGATCGTATTCGCCCGATCTCGCCAGCAATACGTTTTGATAATATTGAGCGAATCCCTCCGATATCCAGCGATGTTGTCTGCTGACGTAAGGTATCAACAGATGGCTGAATTCATGCGTAGCGGTCCAGTCACCCATAAACTCTTCTATCGGTCTGTTGGGGTTGACGAAAAACTGCACCATCTCTCCGCCGTTTCGGATAACACGACCATACGGTACGGCACTGTCGCTTGAGGTCGCGGCAACCGGCACGATGATCACTTGCGGCGATGGATTAGGAAATCGCCCGTAGGCGAGGCTGACATCCGTGGCTGTGGCTCGAATCCAGTCGAACATCGCCGTCGTATCGATATCACTGCCGTTACGCAGCAGGCTGACTCGAAGGACAGCTCCAGGAATTTTAATATTCGCGTAGTCAAATTTGCCGAAGACCACTTCTGCATCCGCACTCTCGGGTGAGGGTGTAACTCGATATCGATACGCTTCGTTTTCGATCGGTTGCCACGGCACCGACACCCGTACGTCATCTGGCAAACGAAATCGTGCTTCGATCTCCGACCGGCGGTTAATGTCGGGTCGCCACAGCCAGATTGAGGGAGAAACGATAATGTTGCTGGACGAGAGGTTTCGATAATTTTTGTTGTGCCGGGCGGCCCTGGCGAGATCGACAGTGTAGTTCAGGCAACGGAGGCCATTTTCCGGCAACAACATGCGCCGGTTGCGCATCCGGATACGCCTGTCACTGTCACAGTCCTGAACGTCAATCAGAAACTTGCCTGCATCCCGGGACTGCGCTCTTACGCTGTCGACACTCGACGCGAATCGCGCCTCAACCCACAAACGGCTTAACGCGTAATCGACGGAAATCGTGTACTGGTGAACCTCAGCGGACTGGCTTGTGCCGGCAACGCCGGTGACGAGGGCCAATCCAAACGCCAGAAGCGGTACTCGACAGGCAAAGTTATTCTTTTTTGGCGTCATTTTTCACTCTGAGGCAGCGACTCAACGAGATTCGACCTGCCTGGTCAGCTGTGGTTCAGGTTGCTGCTGTATGCTGTGATAATGCCTTCTCGCCGTGCAAATGCGAAACGTTCGCAACGGCCACATTGCTGCATTTTGTATTAAGATACGCACTGCGTGTAGTCACGAAGCGCCAGAATTAGAATGATAAGACTTAAGGAGATTCCATTGAGTAAAATAGCCAGACGTCAGTTTATCCAGTTATCTGCAGTAGCCGCAGCTGGCTGCCTGATTCGACCAGGAGCAGAAGCGCGAGCCGAGGGCTTGCCGCATCTTGCTGAAGACGAGCCGACTGCCCAGTCACTTAAGTACGTACACGCATCCGCAACAGACGGTCAAACCTGTGCGAACTGCGCCCTTGTGCAGGGTAATGATGGTGACGAGTGGCGTCCTTGCCAGATATTCCCGGGCAAGCAAGTAAATGCTGGTGGCTGGTGCTCAGTGTGGGCGCCAAAAGCGTAATCAGATAGCAAGCCCCGCCAACCGGCGGGGCTTAATTTTAGAGTTCTAGCCTTGTTTGAGAAACTGAGTGCCATGCCTCAGGACGCAATCCTGAAGGTAATTGCCGAGTATCAAAGCGATACCCGGGCAGAAAAAATCGATTTGGGCGTTGGCGTTTATCGAGATGCCAGTGGCAACACGCCGATTTTGTCCACAGTAAAGAAAGCCGAGCAATTCCTGGTCGATAACCAGGAAACAAAGTCTTACCTGGGCTCCAGCGGTGCAGACTCCTTCAATCAAAGCATTCAGCACCTGACGTTCGGCGACGAGGCGGGCGACAGCGATCGAATCACCACTTTGCAAACGCCCGGCGGTTCCGGTTCCTTGCGTGTTGCCGCCGGCGTGATTCTGCGAGCCAACGAAGACGTTTCTATTTGGACGGGCGAACCAACGTGGGCAAACCACATTCCGTTGCTCGGCAGCACCGGGATCGAGATGAAGTCATATCCTTACTATGACGCCGCAAAAAAGCTCATTTGCTTTGACGAGATGATGTCAGCGATCAACAAAATTCCAGCGGGCGATATTATTTTGCTCCACGGTTGCTGCCACAACCCGACCGGCATGGATCTCAATGAAGACCAGTGGCGCGAGGTCACTGGCGTAGTGCAAGCCAACGGATTGTTGCCGTTCATTGACATTGCCTACCAGGGTTTCGCAAATGGAATTGCGGAAGATGCTTTTGGCGTTCGCCATATGTTCGATGCGGTGCCTGAAATGGTCGTGGCCAGCTCCTGCTCCAAGAACTTCGCGCTCTATCGGGATCGCATCGGTTCCCTGTCGATGGTTTCCAAGAGCGCGGCGACCGGCGCAATTATTCGCAGTCAGGCCAATAACATCGTGCGCACGATGTATTCGATGCCGCCCGATCACGGGGCGTCAGTGGTTAGCCATATTCTGCGAGACGAGGCGCTTCGAGCGGAGTGGGAGATAGAACTCGCGGTAATGCGCGACCGATTGAAGTCGATGCGCGCGGCGCTTGGCGCGGCGATGCGGGAAAAGGCGCCAGACCATGATTTTTCTCACTTCGAGAAAGGCAACGGCATGTTTTCATTCGTCGGCATAACAGCGGAACAGGTTGAGCAGCTAAAAAAGGACGCTGCTGTTTACATGGTGAGTTCCAGCCGAATTAATATCGCTGGCATCACTGACCAAAACGTCGACCATCTGTCGAGCTCTATAGCGGCGGTATTGTAAGGTCAGCAGGCTGCCGGCTAGCGCACCCTGTCAACCACGAAGCGACTGCCGACTTTGATGCTGAGTCGTTCGGCAGTACCGGCATTCAACTCCAGCACGAAATTAATTGGCTCGGATGAAGTCATGGATTTTAATGACAGTGGCTCTGAATTTGCCACGATTGAAGAGACTGTGCCATCGCCGCGAGCGAACAGAATATCGAGTGGAATATAGGTATTTTTCATCCAGATACCGCGAATGCTCGCGCGCCTGTAGACGAACAACATGCCGGTCATGGCAGGCAAATCACGAACAAACATCAGGCCTCTGGTTTGTTGCGCGCTGCTGGCGGCAATATAGACATCAAATTTGAAACAGCCTTGATCCGCTGTTTCGATAATCAGCACGTCCTTTTCGAACGTATCCTCGAACGCAGGCAGTTCATCCGACTGGATGGATGCCGACCACAGCATAATCACGATGGCCGCCAGATGATTGACTGTATTCATTGTTTTTGTTTTGCCCAACGAAGTTGTCCCGTGAATTCCAGGTCCGACAATGTAACGCTGGCCGTGCCATTCAGTTCAGCAATCGGCGCCACGCAGTAGGTGAGACCGCTGATTCGATAGAAGTGCTCAATGACGGTGCCGTCAGAATCTGTCAAAGGAGATTGCTCGGTAATATTGGACCAGCAAATATCGGTCTCGCGGGTGCTGAAAAAACGCGCGTTTTCCTCGTCGATTAACGTTACCCGGGTCGCAAGTTCATTTGCGGTCGCGCCTCGCTCCAGATCAGGGATGCTGAGAATAATGGCCAGTGGCCAGTCGTTATCAACGGAATTAATCTCGCCGGAGAAGCGCAGGCGTGCGCCTTTACCCTGTGGCCGCTGCATGCCCTCGCACTGAATATCGGGTTCGTTCCAGTCAATGTCGGTCTTGATTGCGCCAAATGTCTCTACAGCCAGATGACCACCGCGCACACAGTCCACCGGCACAAGTGCGGATTCCGGCGGATCGTCCAGGGCGGTTTTGTCCTCGCAAGCGCCAAGAAAGGTCAAAACACCCAGCAAAAACGGCATTTTCTGCCGGAAAGGGCGATTGCGGAGAAAGCTCACGATTTCACGGGCAAATCGATGCAATGAAAGGACTCTGCGGCTGTCGTAAAGGGCTCATTATCACTGAATACGAGCCATTGTGAGCATTTTTGCAAAATTGCCGGAATTAGAGGGCTTGACCTGTTGGACAACGGCCTCTTCCTAATTACAATGGCACGCCTTTTTCGCCGTCGGAGTCATAAATGAGCGTTTCCGAGAAATTCCAGCAACTTGAAGCCCACGCCAGCAAGCTGATTATTGGTCAGGCACACTTGATCAATCGCATGCTGATCGCGCTGCTTTGTGACGGGCATGTGCTGGTGGAAGGGGCACCGGGCCTGGCGAAGACCCGGGCGATCAAAGTGCTTGCCGAAAGCATCGAGGGCGATTTCCATCGTCTGCAATTCACGCCGGATCTTTTACCCGCGGATCTCACCGGTACCGAGATCTACCGGCCGCAGGATGGCACCTTCGAGTTTCGCGAAGGGCCGTTGTTTCACAACCTGATTCTTGCTGACGAAATCAATCGTGCGCCGGCTAAAGTACAGTCGGCACTGCTCGAAGCGATGGAGGAAAGGCAGATCACCGTTGGCGACACAAGCTATCCGCTGTCAGACCTGTTCATGGTGATGGCCACGCAAAACCCCATTGAACAGGAAGGCACATATCCGCTTCCTGAAGCGCAGCTGGATCGTTTCTTATTGCACGTCGTCGTCGGCTACCCGACCCCGGAAGACGAACGCCGGATTTTGGTCCTGAATCGCGAGGAAGCGAAGTCAGGCGAACGCGATCCCTTCAAGCCACCGGAGTTATTGGCGCAGTCAACGATCATGGAGGCACGCCAACAGATTCTCCGCTTGCACCTCGCCGACGAGCTTGAGCAATACATCGTCAATATCGTCACTGCCACGCGTGATCCGGGCGTCGTAAATGACGCGCTGGCGGGCCAGATTTTGTATGGTGCCAGTCCGAGAGCATGCATGGGTATCGATCGCGCAGCGCGTGCGCATGCCTGGTTGCAGGGCAGGGACTATGTCGGACCTGAAGATATTCAGGCGATCGCGCCTGACGTGTTACGGCATCGCCTGGTATTGAGCTTTGAAGCAGAAGCAGACGGCGTCGGCCCGGATTCAATAATAGAAGGTGTTCTGGACGGCGTCGGCGTTCCGTAGAGGACCACTAATGTCAACAATGCGTCATGACAAGCTGCCGCTTGATGCCTCGCCGGTTACTGTCAGCCAGGCGGGACTGATAAGGCTGGCCGGTCCTGCGCGGGCGATAGCACTGGACGTATTACGCATTAAATCGTTGCAAACGGGAGCCTATGTTTCGCATTTCAAAGGTCGTGGCATGGAGTTCGACGAGTCACGTCCCTACCAGCCGGGCGACGATCCGCGCAATATCGACTGGCGGGTGACCGCCAGAAGTACCCAAGCCTATACCAAGCTGTTTCGCGAGGAACGCGAGCGCCCGGTGCTGGTGGTTACGGACCTGCGCACCAATATGCATTTCGCGACGCAAGGTTGTTTCAAATCCGTCAACGCGAGCCGCGCCGCCGCATTAATAGCATGGGCGGCGCATCATCGCGGCGATCGACTTGGGGGATTAATATTTGGTAATTCGTCGCACCGTGAGTTACGGCCTCGCCTCGGTCGTCAGGCGGCGTTGCATTACGTGCACCAGCTGGTGGTACACAAGGATTGGCCAGATCCCAATGGAGATAGTGACGGCTCGCAAGACCAAACTGAATCTTCGTTAACGCAAGCGATGGCGGCATTACGGCGCGTCACGCATCCCGGCAGCCTGGTTGTGATCATCAGTGATTTTATCGGGTTTTCGCGCAATGCCAGGGCCTATCTGGCCGGCGTCGCACGCCACAATGAAGTGCTTGCTATCGTCGTAAGCGACCCGCTCGAGCGTGAGTTACCGCCGCCGGGCCGCTACCGCCTGGTCAGCCATGAAAACGAAATGGCAATTGATACGCATTCGCGTTCGGCCAGGAGGGATTATAAGGCCGCATTCGATGCCCGCAAGGAAGAGCAGGAGCTATTCTTTCATCGTTACGGCGTTCACGTTCTGCCATTGTCCACAGACGATGATCCTGTGCAGCGACTGCAGCAAGCGCTCGGCCGGCGGTCTCGTTAGGTCACGGTACATATGAATCCAGAAGATCTGCCAATACGTGATTTGCATCTGCCGGACATGACTGGTTGGTGGCCGCTCGCCCCTGGCTGGTGGTTTCTGATCGCATTGGCCATTTTCGGGCTGGTCGTTCTCGTTCGACGTATCTACCGGAGATGGCAGCACAATGCGCCGAGACGCCTGGCGCTTAAGCGTCTGGCAGCCATCAGCGATGAATTCGAGCAAGGCATCAGTGCAGTTCTGCTGGGCAGGGAACTCTCGGAATTAATTCGGCGTGCGATGCTCGCCTATGCACCACGGGACGAGGTGGCCGGTCTAACTGGTGATGAATGGCTGCAGTGGCTGGATCAGGGTCTGGACGACAGGCCGTTCAGCAAAGGTAACGGCAAAATTCTGGAGACACTGCCATACATAAATCCGCAGGCGGTCAGCGACGATACCGATGTGCGCGGTTTGATTGATGCCGTGCGCCTGCGTTTGCAGCGACCCATTCAAGAGGTGCAAAGCTAATGTATTCCCTCGCTTGGCCGTGGATGCTGCTGGCATTGCCACTACCATTGATCGTGCGCAAATTGATTCCCGCGATCACCGGCAGCGCGGATGCCGGGCTGAAAGTTCCGAGCCTGACGGGCTTCGACCTGCTCACCGATCGTTCCGAGGTCGAGCAATTATTAAACTGGCGGTTTTGGATAATCGTCGTTGCATGGATATTGCTGGTGCTGGCAAGCGCCAGGCCCGAACGAATTGGTGATGAACTCGATGTGCAGGTGTCGGGTCGCAACCTGATGCTGGCAGTCGACCTTTCGGGCAGCATGGATGCCAAAGATTTCGAGTTGGGCAATCGCAAGGTTGACCGGCTCACTGCGACCAAAGCGGTTGCGAGCGATTTCATATCGAGGCGAGAGGGCGATCGTATCGGCCTTATCCTGTTCGGCGAGAAAGCCTATCTTCAAGTGCCATTAACGCTCGATCGTGAAACAGTAAAAGTACTGTTGCTGGAAGCCTTCATCGGTCTCGCGGGTGAAAAAACGGCAATTGGCGACGCGATTACCCTGGCCGTAAAACGAATTTACGAGCAAGGAGAAGATGCCGACGAGCAAGTACTTGTTCTGTTGACCGACGGCGCAAATACCGCCGGCTCCGTATTGCCAATTCGTGCCGCGGAACTTGCCCGGCAGATTGGTTTGCGCATTTACACCATCGGTATCGGCGCGGACAGCATGGTCGTCAATTCGCCATTAGGTGGAACGCGCAGGACCAACCCGTCAAGCGATCTTGACGAGGAAACACTGAACAAAATTGCCGAGCTGACGGGCGGTCGTTATTTTCGAGCACGCGATACCGCGGCGCTTCAGGAAATTTATCGCATCCTCGACAAGATGGAACCGGTGGAAGAACCGGAAGCGGGCTTTCGTCCGGTCAAGTCGATGTATCACTGGCCTCTTGGCGGCGCGATGGCGCTGGCGTCGTTGCTCGCGTTGTTGAACATTCTGGCTGGCGTAAGACTGGCAAGACAGACCGGGGTAAAATTCAATGCCAGCTGATTTTCATTTCATCAGGCCGGAGTGGTTGTGGGCATTGCCGCTCGTCCTGTTGGCAACTCTTACGCTCGCTCGCAGGCAAAACGCAGCTGGTAACTGGAAGCGAGTTGTGTCGCCGGCATTGTTGCCGTTCGTATTGTCCACGAAGCCCGCCAGCGGTCTTTCCTGGCGATGGTGGTTGATGGCGCTCGGTGGATTGTTGGCAACGCTGGCGCTCGCCGGCCCAAGCTGGACACGGATAGAGCAGCCGGTGTTTCGCTCGGATCAGGCGGTCGTTATCGCACTGGATCTGTCACGATCAATGGACGCACAAGACGTGTTACCGAGTCGGCTCACGCGCGCCCGTTTGAAAATACTCGACATCCTGGCCGAGCGACGAAGTGGCCAGACTGCATTGGTCGTGTTTTCATCAAACGCATTTACAGTGACGCCCCTGACCACCGACACCGATACGGTAGCGGCTCTCGTTAACAGCCTTAGTACGGATATCATGCCGAGCCGCGGCAGCTATCCGGTAGCGGCCATCAACAAAGGCCGGCAACTGCTTGAGCAGGCTGGCGCGTCGTCTGGAGAGGTCCTGCTGATATCGGATGGCTCTACCTCACCGCAGGCCGAGGCCGCCGCGAGGGAGCTGGTTGAATTTGGCTATACCTTGTCGGTCCTTGGTGTAGGGACTGTGGAAGGCGCGCCAATTCCTCGTGCGGGCGGTGGTTTCGTAACGGATCGCAGCGGCAACATCGCTGTGCCCAGGCTTGACGCGGACGGTCTTCGTCAACTTGCAGCGGCAGGTCGGGGCCGATATACGACGATGACTACCGACAACAGCGACATCAAGGCGCTGCTCTCGGGGCCGGTTACCGGTGGCACCGGTGTAGGTGAATTACTGCAGACGGACCAATGGCGCGAGGAAGGGCCCTGGTTACTGTTGCTGCTGTTGCCAATCGCAGCGCTGGCCTTCCGTCGCGGCCTGGTGATTGGCCTGGCATTTTTCGTCTTTCCAATTGCAGAGCCTGCGCATGCATTTGGCTGGGACGACCTGTGGTTGAACAAAGACCAGCAGGGTCAGAAGAAACTTAGGGAGGGGTTGCCGCGCGAAGCAGCGGATTTGTTTGCAGACAGGCAGTGGCAGGCAGTTTCGGATTACGAGGCAGGAAATTTTGCGTCGAGTGCCGCGGTCTTCGCTGAGGGGGATGACGTTGACAGCCTGTACAACCTGGGTAACGCGATGGTTCGTGCCGGCAAGTATGAACCCGCAATTGAGGTCTACAACCAGGCGCTGGAGCTTGAGCCCGGTGATGAAGACACGATTTACAATCGCGACCTCGCGGAGCAAATGCTGGAACAGCAAAAACAAAAGCAGTCGCAGCAATCCGAAGGCCAGCAATCGGATTCAGAGTCCGGCGGAGAGTCGCAAGAGTCTGACGCCGATAGCGAATCGAATCAGCAAAGCCAGCAAGGTGAAGAAGGCGAGACCGGAAACGAGTCCGAGGAGAGCGACTCCGACAGGCAAAACCAGGAAACCGATTCCGACGACCTGCAGGCAATGCAAGATGAGCTGGACCGTGCTGCCGCGGAGGATCAGGCGCGCGAGCCCGAAGCTTCAGAGTCTGAGGAAATGTCGCAGGCCGAGGCGGAAGCCATGCGCCATGCGCAGGAACAAACTCAGGCGATGGAACAATGGTTGCGTCGTGTTGAAAATGATCCGGGCGGACTGCTCAGGCGCAAATTCCGCTATCAATATCAACGCCAGGGCAGGGACCAGGATGGCAACAGCGTTTGGCCAGATGATGAAGTGGAGCCTTGGTAAATATGAGTAGGACGGTAATGACATCAAAAATAATGGTAATCGCAGCGCTTTTGTTCGGTTCGTCGGCAATGGCCGGGGTGGTGGCAACGGTTGATCGTGCGTCGGTCGAATTGAATGAGTCTTTTAATCTCAAGCTGACGGTCGATTCGCAAGTCCGTGCAGAGCCAAATGTTGCGGCTCTCGAACAGGATTTTTATGTTGGCGCTCGAAGTTACATCAGCAATACGACGATAATGAACGGCGACATCAAAAAGATCATCACCTGGTCGTACATTCTGATGGCGAAACGCGAAGGCGAGCTGACGATTCCGTCTATCCGAATTGGCACCGAGCAAAGCAACACGGTTCAGATATCGGTTTCTCCGCAATCGATCGCTGTGCCGGGTGAGGCGGATATTTTTATCACCGCAGAAACAGACAGCGAAGAAAGCTACGTACAGGCGCAGATTCTGTACACAGTAAAAACCTATCGAGCAGTTGCGACGAGGCAACCCCGCTGGAGCGAACCAGAGGCAACCGGTCTGGAAACGCTGGTGGAGGTCGCAAGCGAAGAAAAGAATTACGAGTCATTGTTGAACGGCAAGCCGTACAACGTTATTGAACGTGTGTATGCGTTTTTTCCACAGGAAAGCGGCGAGCTGCAAATTTCTCCGGCGCGTTTCGAGGCACGGATATTGCGAGATGGCCGAATAACCGGTCGCAAAGTATTTCTATCGGATCCGCTGACGATCAAGGTCAACCCAATACCACCACCACCGGCCGATTATCCGCATGCCATCTGGTTTCCAGCCAAAGCGGTGGAGCTAAGTCAGGAGTGGTCGAGAGCGCTTGACGGGCTACCGGCGGGTGAACCGATAACACGGCATGTAACTGTGGTTGCATCGGGCCAGCTGCAAACGCAGATTCCGATATTGGAATTCAACGAAATTGATGGCATTCGCATTTACCCGGACAAGCCGGAGTTGCGTACCGTTGCGGGACCATCCGGCGTTCGCGCAATGCGACGCGATCAATATGCGTTAATTGCTTCTGTACCGGGCGACATCGAGATACCGCAACTGAATTTGCCCTGGTGGAATGTCGATACCGGCGAATGGCAGGTAGCAACCTTGCCTGCAACGATCCTGACCATATTGCCTTCGCCCAATGCGATCGTAGTGCCGCCGGTGGACGTTGCAGAATTGCCGCCACCGCCAGAGGCAACGGTGATTCACAGCGAGTTTTGGCGAATGGTAAGTGGTGTCTTGTTTGCAGTCTGGTTGTTAACCCTGGTGTTTTGGCGATCGGGCGAAAAAAGCAAGGCACCGAAAAAAGCCAAAGAGCCACCAGTCGTGCCGATTCACAAACAACAAGCAAGATGTCTGAAGACAGCTCGCAAAGCGGCACTCGCGTCCGACGCGGCCGCGCTAAAGCCAGCACTGCTCCAATGGGGGCGATTACAGTGGCCGGATGACGCGCCGCGAAATGTGGGTGACCTGGCAAAGCGAGTTTCCATGCCGTTGTCAATCGAGCTCAACAAGATGTGCAGTGCGAGTTACGGCGTCGGTGGAGAGTGGGATGGAGAAAGCATCGCAAAGGCACTTCGATCCTTTGCTGTTTTAACCGGGGACGACACGGTTGAGACGGGCGCTGATTTGCCACCTCTGGCGCCATCGTCCGCAGTTTGAGTTGAGATCGGCGGGCTACCAGTGTCCGCTGTTGCCCATGGAGGTCCAGGGTTCCGCAGGTGGCAGGGCTTCACCTTTTTGCAATAACTCTATCGAGATGTTGTCCGGAGAACGCACAAACGCCATCCTGCCGTCATGCGGCGGCCGATTGATCGTGACGCCACCGTCGATAAGGCGTTGGCAGGATTCGTAAATATTGTCCACTGCGTAGGCGAGGTGGCCGAAGTTCCGGCCCTCGTCGTAAACCTCCGGGTCCCAGTTGTGCGTGAGTTCCACCTGCGCGTCATCGTCGCCAGGTGCGGCGAGAAATACCAGAGTGAATCGACCGCCGTCATTGTCGTATCGCCTCAACTCACGAAGCCCGAGTTTGTTGCAATAAAAATCGAGAGATTTATCGAGATCTGCGACCCTTACCATCGTGTGCAAATATTTCATCATTATTCCTGCTTGGATTTCGATCATTATATGATGACAATGGCATCCATTGCCTCCCGGAGACAAATTTGAAAAATATTCGCGCCATTACGCTCGATCTGGACGATACCCTGTGGGAGATCGGCCCCGTAATCAGACGCGCCGAGGCAATACTGTGGCAGTGGCTTGCTGAAAACTATCCACGTATTCCAGAGCGTTGGACTGCGCAAGACGTTGTTACATTACGCGCATCCATGTTCGAAGAATTTCCACACATGGCTCATGACTTTCGATTCATGAGAAAAACGGCGCTTGAGCGAATCGCCCTGGAGTCCGGTTATTCTGCGGATCTCGTTGAACCTGCATTTCGCGTATTTGACAGCGCTCGTAACGACATTGAGTTGTATCCGGAAGTCGTCGACGAGCTGGCATGGTTGGCCAAACGCTTCGTCGTTATCGCTATCACCAACGGCAACGCAAATCTTCATACGATCGGTATCGCCGATTGGTTTGATGACATCATAACGTCGGTAGATGTAGGCGTGGCCAAACCGGCACGCCGCATATTTGACGCAGCGGTTCAAAGAGCAGGAATTTCATCTCGCGAGATATTGCACGTCGGTGATCATGCTGAGTTTGATGTTCAAGGCGCACGGGATGCGGGTATGCGCACTGTGTGGGTGAATCGAAAATCTGCGGAGTGGCCAAGTCATCTCGATGCGCCCGATGCGATTGTCGAGAGTATCTCGGGCGTTCGAGAGTTGCTGCAATCCGCTAATGCCAAAGGACGAAGGCTGTTTCCGTGACGCCGTTGCCGCTGATTATCTTCGTACCAGGCTTGAGGCCAAAGCCGGAGCCATTCATACATCGGGCAGAGTTGTTGCGTTGCCTGCATGAAGGCATTGCGCGGATCAATGGTAAATGCGCACAAGACCTCAGGTCACATCCGGACGGCTTCGAACTTATCGCCTGGACGTTTCCATTCTATGGAGAACATTACGATATTGAACTGGACCGTGCTGGAATAGAGGCGGTACTGGAAACACGGGGTGCGTCAGATCTGGACCGCGCAGAAGCGAACTCCCTGAGACTTCGACTGCTGCGGGCCTTGTATTGGCTGGCAGATGAACTTCCATTTGATGTGCCGCCATTGGGGAACGAGAAGCTTGAGCTGCATCTGAGGGACTTGAGCCGCTACGTCCGAAATATCGACGGTGTCGCCGACAATACGCGGGCGATGTTGCAAGAGCCGTTGCTCAAAGCGGCGAGTGAGGGCCGGGCAATATTGCTAATAGGCCACAGCATGGGCTGCGTGATTGCCTACGATGCGCTGTGGCAGCTTGGTCGTGAGGCCGGCGATGCGTTCAAATTGGACACGTTGCTAACGTTGGGGAGCCCGTTGAGTCAGAATCTCGTTCGACGGGACTTGTTGGGGCACGACCAGGAAGGCGCCAGGCGCTATCCGGACAACATACAGAACTGGACTAACATTGCCGCCATTGGTGACCTGACAGCGATCAAGAAAAGCGCTAAAGAATGCTATTTCGAAATGCTGGAACTGGCTCTCACCGACAACATTGATGATCAGACAACCTACAACTGGTTTCGAAATCATGGCTCCGACGGAGAGCTCAATATCCACTCCGAGTACGGTTACCTGATAAACGAGGCTGTCGCTGCCTTGGTGGCAAATTGGTGGACCACGAAACGCGGCCTTACAAAGCCTGCTTGACCAATACTCTTCACATTTCGTGACTTGTCGCATAATATGCTCGTCCCACCAAATAACGGAATTCAATTATGAATTATAAGAAATATACAGCAGCCGTAGCTTTGATCCTGTCTTGTGCCATTGCTTCGGCCGACGAACATGAGGCGCCGACGTCGAAGCCCGCCATCTATACCAGCACGACGACGCAAATAACAGCAGTCGTCGAAGCCATTAATCACGAGACGCGCGAAGTAACCGTGAAACGGGCAGACGGTGAAATAATCAGCTTTGTAGCAAGTGAAGAAGTGCGAAATCTGGATCAGGTAAGCGTTGGCGACATCATCCACGCGAAATATGTGCAAAGCATGTCAATTGAGGTTGTGGCAAACGATGGCTACGAGCCCGCAGCGGGTGGCGTTGCTACAGTCGCACGTTCGGACAAAGGCGAGATGCCTGGCATGGTCGCTACAGACACCCAGATCGTGACAGCTATAGTTGAGGAAATTAATCTGGAGGCCAACACCTTCAAATTGAAAGGTCCGGCTGGCAACATTAACGAGTTCACAGCTCGCGACCCGGAAAACCTGAAACGCGCTGAAGTTGGCGACATGGTGGTCATCACCACCAGCGAAGGTATGGCCATTTCAGTTGAAAAGGCCCCGTCAGACTAAGCAGCGGCCCATAGGCTGGTTCAATAACGGGCCCGATCGGGCCCGTTATTGTATCCGCCGCAGGCAATATTCCAGCAGTGATTCGTGATTCAAGTCACAAAAATGCTGCAAATCAAGCGCAATTAAACATTCCTGTGAGCAACATCCTGATTCGCCGCGCTAAAAGGTGCACTTTTTGGTCTCCATTAACCATAAGCACCTAGTGAGTGACATCATGTGGATACCAGCACCGATCTACGAACGAATTCCGCAATTCTGGTTTTTGCTCGGCCTGCTATTTATTTCCGCCGGCCTTTATCTCGGCTTTGAATATGTATTGTCATTTTACTACTGCGCGCTTGGCAGCCTCTGCTGTGTTTACGCGGCAGCAATATTCTTTATGAGACTGCGTTATCGGCAGAATCCGCAGGTCGACGATCCAGCTTCCGACGCCGCAGAGTAAGGATGCAGTAAAACGGCTTCGTTGATTTCTCAGGTAGCGCCGAGATTGGGCTTAATGACGATATCAATGCGCCGGTTGCGGGCGCGTCCTGCCTCGGTTTCGTTGTTTGCGACGGGATTTGTTTCGCCATAGCCAGTTGCGATCATCCGATAGCTTGGAATGCGCATTGCGTTGATCATGTAATGTTGAATAGCGTCCGCACGACTTTGTGACAGTCGTTGATTGGCTTCGTCGCCGCCGAACGAGTCTGTATGACCCTCGATAACGATTTCGCTTTGTGGAAATACGTCAATCGCTTTCTCGACTTTATTAAGTAACGCCACTCCTTCTGACTTGATCTCTGCCTTGCCGCTGTCGAACGACAAGCCAACCAGCCTCAAGATGATCTCATTGCCTTCACGAAACACGCGCGCTTCACTACGTACGAACATTTTCTCGACGCGTTGAAATTGCTCTTTGATTCGTGCCTGGGCTTCCAGTCGTTGTATAAGTGCTGCACGTTCTTCAGTCGCGCCACCCAATCTTTCATCCAGCGCACGCAATTCCTCTTCCATGTCAGCGAGCCGTAAATTGGCTTCCAGAATATCCTGTTCCTGAGCTTGCTTATCAACTCTCAGGTTTTCGACGTAAGTAACCAGTTGTCCTGTGAGTTCTTCGTGCCCGTCAGCCATCTCAGGCACAATATCGGCTGCGCCAGAAATCTCTGCCAGCGGCGCTTCCCATTCCAGAACCAGTGCCTCGATCGTAATATTCTTGTCCCGCACATCGCGCACTACTGTGGACAGGTAGATGGCGTGTTTGGCCTGATAGTTTGCGCGTCGCGCAAGAGACCGGGGTCGATCCGTGTCATAGCGATTTTCGTTTAGCTCGCGTTCTGCCTCAGCCAGCAACTGCTTCGCACTGCCCAACGTAATTGGCGCATATTTACCGACGCGCGCGCGGTCGGCGTCTGCCAGTAGACGGCGTGTGTTCGAAAGGTATTGAGCTTTGATGGCAACCAGTTCTGCGTCTCTGTACAGACTGGTTGCCGCAATGTCTTCGTGTTTTGCTCTTTTCAGGTCGCCGCGCTCGAGCGCTCGAATGGCAGCGCCAAATTTTCGCTGTGCTTTATCCCAAAGATCAGACGATAACCTGGGGGCTTCCGCGTTTGCTGCATCCTGGCGGCTTTTAAGGACCTGCGACAGGACCGTTTTCGCCAATTCCGCGGATCGTGTTGCAGAGTCGAAATGCTGCATGGCCGCGGCGGTCTTTTTTCGCACATAGTCAATATTGCGGCCGCGAGTAAGACCTGCATCGGCGGCCTGGTAGTCTTTAACACCTTCGCCGTAGCTATTTGGCGCCAGCAATTTTGCATTAGCCTCATCAGCCCGCTCCAAATACTCGTCAACGTCTTTGAAAAAGGTCCTGCGTATTTCGTCCTGGGCGAGCGCGTTGCTGACACCAAAGGCCAAGACGGCGAGCGCAATAAATCTGACAAAACTGGGTTTAGAAGCCATTCTGTAGTTCCGATAACTGTCAAAAAATACTCAAACTGAGCGAGTAGATGCCCTGTGCCGTACAATATTACATATACCATAACGCTAATACTGTGGAATGTATCTCGCTATACGCAATTAATCTGCCACGTAAGCTACGGATTTTACGTCCGTTTACGTGAGTCTGCCAGCTTGGGCGGTGGAGCCGCCTCCGTCTTTTTCCGCCGACCGCTCGTGTCACTGTGACGCCGGTCACTATTTTGCTTGTCCGAATGGGAAAAAACGAGGAAAGCGTTGTTTCTGTGGTTTGGCTCACAGTCAATTCGGGACTATCCAAGTAGTCTTGGCGCATGTCTGCGAAATACTACACACAGTTCAAACTCACCGACGCCAACTACCGTGGTGGCAACGAGTTTAGCGGTGTAGTGGAACTGAGCCGTCCCATGGAGCAGGACTCCGACGTATCAGACATAGAGGCCGTACTGGCCAAGAATTTCGATCTGAGGATCAGCTCTGTACGGCTGGTCAGCTGGTCAAGGCTGCATTAAGCACACACTTCTGGCGCACTTTTTCCCCCTGATTCTCCCGGCTAAATGCCGGGATCTTTTTTATGTTCAGGATGAACGGTACGCCGCGGGCGCATGGATGCGCAGGAGCGGCGTGTATCGACGAAGCATCCAAGCAAAATCACACAACGAACAGTTTATTGCATGACGAACGGTACCCTGTGGCCCATTTCATGCGAAAATGATCATCTTTGACCGCAAAACCTTCGTCACCTATGACTGAGTCTCAAAAACAATTCCGCGGAATCCCGATCAGGCAATCCGGGCAGAAATACCAGACTGAGGCGGGATTCTCAGCCATCAAAGACGGCATCAAGACGCGGCGTGATGCCCCGGCCATCGTCTACGGCAACAAGCCCAAATGGTTGCGAGCGAAAATGCCGGCTGGCCAGGTGTTTTCCGGTGTCCGGCAGACCGTGCGCGAGCATCGCCTGAGCACGGTATGCGAAGAGTCGATGTGCCCGAATATTGGCGAATGCTGGAATAACGGCACCGCAACCATCATGGTGATGGGCTCGGTTTGTACCCGCGCCTGCCGTTTTTGTGCTGTTGATACCGGCAACCCGAAGGGCTGGCTGGACGCAGACGAACCAGAAAACACAGCTAAAGCAGTGAAATTAATGGGTCTCAAGTATGTTGTCATTACGTCAGTGGACCGCGACGATCTGGCCGACGGCGGTGCGCAGCACTATGCAGATTGCGTGAAAGCAATCAAACGCATGAACCCGGATACGGCGGTTGAAGCGTTGACACCGGATTTCAACGGCGTCATGCCGGACGTTGAAAAAGTAGTCGAGTCCGGTCTGCAGGTGTATGCACAAAACGTGGAAACGGTGGAGCGCCTGACACACCCGGTACGCGACCCCCGCGCGAGTTATTCACAAACTATCGCGGTGCTGTCACATGCCAAACAATATCGCCCCGACGTGCTGACCAAAACCAGCCTGATGCTGGGGCTTGGCGAGCGGGCAGATGAAGTTTTGAAAACGATGGACGAATTGCGAAACGCGAACGTTGATATTCTCACCCTGGGCCAGTACCTGCAGCCGACACCCAATCATCTGGCGATCGAGCGCTACGTAACGCCGGACGAATTCGATAGCTATCGTCAGGAAGGCCTCGACAAGGGGTTTCTCGAGGTCGTTTCAGGGCCCTTGATTCGTTCGAGTTACCGTGCCGAGCAAGTCCTGCAAAAAAACAATGTCGGAATCAATAGTTAAACCCAGCGTTCCGACACGAAACACGCATTCAATTTAAGAGCAAAAGACGATGGAATTTATTTCTGAATACGGACTATTTCTGCTGAAAGTAATGACGGTGGTGATCGGTATTATTGTGGTCGTTGGATTCGCGGCGTCGGCCGGTCGCAAGGCAGCCAGTCACGAAGGCCTTGAGGTTGAAAACCTGAACAAGAAATATCAGTCACAGGCCGCAGAACTAAAACAGGCCGTGATGAACAAGAGTGAGTGGAAAGCAGAGTCCAAAGCACTCAAGGCACGAGACAAGAAAGACGCCAAGAAAGAAGAGAGTCGCCCACGGGCCTATGTCATCGATTTCAAGGGCGATCTTAAAGCCAGTGCCGTGCCCTCATTGCGCGAAGAAATTAGCGCGGTACTCGACGTCGCTACAGAGAAAGACCAGGTCGTCATTCGACTGGAAAACTACGGCGGGGTCGTTCATGAACATGGACTGGCGGCATCACAACTCGTGCGTATTCGCGACCGAAATATTCCGCTGCTGGTTTGCATAGACAAAGTTGCGGCCAGTGGTGGTTACCTGATGGCGTGCGTTGCCAACAAAATTGTTGTCGCACCATTTGCGATACTGGGCTCAATAGGCGTGATCGCGCAGTTGCCAAACTTCAATCGCTTGCTCGACAACCATGGAGTGGATTTCGAGCAAATTACGGCAGGGGATTACAAACGAAATGTCACAATGTTCGGCAAGAATACGGACGAGGATCGTGCGAGGCTGAAAGAGCAGCTTGAGGATGTGCATACGCTGTTTAAGGCCGCAGTAGGCGAGTATCGCCCGGATCTGGATCTGGACAAGGTCGCAACAGGCGAGCATTGGTACGGCACGCGTGCCCTTGAGCTGGGTCTCGCTGATGAGCTGAAGACCAGCGACGAACTGCTGGCAGACCTGGCTGGCGAATGGGATCTCTACCGGGTCGCGTTCAAGATCAAGCAACCTTTCCAGAAACGCCTGATGGCCAACGTCGACAGCACGCTGGAAAAGCTTGAAGCGAGCAGCTGGCGTCGCAATATAGAGTCCCGACTGCCGAGATGACGCTGATACAGGGCGTCAGACGGAACCCTGAATTGCCAGTCGTGTCTGATTAAGGGCATGGGACGATGTCTGCACCCCACGCCGCGGCCGCACGGAGCTTAAGTCGGCTATAATCCCCGCAGGATGAAAAGGAATGAAAATGCAGAGCTCATATTATAAACATTTGATTCTATTGGTTGTTTCAGGCCTTTTGCTGGGTTCGTGCACTACGACTCCCACCGGCCGGTCGCAACTGGTGCTCAAATCTGACGCCGCATTGGCGCAGGAGGGTGCGCGGCAGTTCAACGACCTTCGAAACACAGCACCGTTGGTGCAGGACAGGGCAACCATTGATTATGTTGCTTGCGTAGCAAACGCAATTGTCGATGTGCTTGAAGGCGACGATGCCGCTATGTATTGGGAACTCGCCATC
>SMVA01082871.1_pt1 | contig 48063 bp, 48 predicted proteins | sample 2456451 | NCBI WGS metagenome assembly SMVA01 (sample SAMN11095933, study PRJNA526329) | marine sediment metagenome | biome: Marine sediment; feature: Surficial sediment; material: Deep marine sediment; isolation source: Hadal surficial sediment | place: Pacific Ocean | collected 2014-05 | depth...
CCTGAATCTGCGGCAGATCCGGCTGGGGATCAAAGTGGGAAACGTTATCGATGATGGAGCCCGAATATGGCGCGTCTTCCTGCAGCACCGCGCCGATGGCCGATCGGTGGCTGCGCAAGCGTGCGGGTGTGAGAAGTGTCCCGGCGACCAGCAAGCGACCTGTGGTGGGCTCCAGCAGGCCGAGCAGAATTTTGAGCAACGTCGACTTGCCACAACCGGAGACGCCTGAGATGGCAATCAAGCGGTGTTCGGAGATCTGCAGAGACAGCGATTCGAGGATCCATGGACCGGTGGCCGAATAGCGAAAGCTCACGTCGTCCAGTTCAATGACGCCGCGCAGTGGAGGCCCGAAAGTGGCCGCTTCAGCGAAGCAGGCCTCGATGCGGGTGTGGCCGATATCCGCAACGCGTTCCAGGTGCAGGCCCAGCATTCGGAAGCGAATGAATTCATCGACGAGGTTGCCGACTGCGCCGGAGAAGTGGCTGCGGTAAGCCATGAAGGCGTACAACATGCCGACCGTGAAACCACTTTCCAGCACAAGTCCGGCGCCAAGAAAAACCACGAGGACGATTTCGCTGCCGTTGAAGGCGGAGCGCAGGGTTTCCAGCGAGATCTGTAAGCGGGCGATCCGCACGTCCGTGTTGCAGGCATCGATCAGCATGTTCTGCCACAGGTTGGCGCGTTCCTCCTCCCGCCCGGCAACCTTGATGCTCTGCAGGGAGCGTATGGTTTCGATGAAATGCGCATCGAGGCTGGCATGCTGGCTGAGCGACTCCTGTTGCCGGGCCCGCAGCATGGCGAACGTGGCAATTCGCAGGCCGGCATAGAGCCCGAGGAAGGCCACAACGACGGCGGTAAGCCCCGGTGCATAGGCGAACATCAGCAGCGCCGTCGTGATGGCCATCAGCCCGTCCACGCCGGCCGCCACCGCACCGCCAGTGATGAATTCCTGTATGGGCTTGAGTGAATCGAAGCGCGAAATCACGTCACCCACATGGCGATTGCTGAAATAGCGCATCGGCAGCCGAATGAGATGGCCGAACAGGCTCGAATTGACGTGGACGCTCAGAGAGTTGGCGATGAACGTGGTGCTGAAACCGCGCAATGCTTTGGTGGTTGTCGACAACAGCATCAGCCCCGCGAAACCGATGGCAAGCGTCGACAGCAGGGCGTGGTCCTGCTTCACCAGGACTTCATCGACGACAAACTGCAGGTAAAAGGGCGCGACGAGGGCGAACGCCTGGATGAAAATAGACAGGCCAATTATCTGCACCATGGGTACGGTCAAGCGCCGACAGTCGCGCAAGAGCGTATTGAGTTTCAGCCTTGGCGTTGGTGGTTGCGGGACGAAATCCGGTCGTGGCGTGAGTTCCAGGGCGATGCCGGTGAAATGCGCCGATAGGTCCGCTCGTCGGTATTGCCTGGCACCCAGCGCGGGATTGTGAATGTCAAAGCGGTTGCGCCTGGCACGCTTGAGCACCACGAAGTGATCCAGATCCCAGTGCAGAATCGCTGGCGACTTGAGATTTTCGATATCTGCGATAGCCACTTTCACTGCCCTGACCGACAGCCCGAGCCATTGCGCCAGCGTCATGATGTCGCGCAGGGTGCTGCCGCGCTGGGAGATCGGGTAGCGCTGCCGCAGTTGCGTCATGCTGATGCCGTGGCCATGGTAAGCCGCCACCATCGCCAGACAGGCGAGGCCACACTCCGAGTGTTCGCTTTGCAGCACCACGGGCAGCTTGCGACGTGAGAACAAGATTGGCGTTCAGCTGCGGTGACTGAGCGAGCGTAAGGGGTACAGCAACCAGTCGAACAGCGAGCGTTCTTCGAGCAGGATGTCGGCGCGCAGTGACATGCCGTGACGCAGGGGAATGTGCCCCTCGGCAGTCGCCACTGTCTGCTCGCGCAGCTGCGCATGCGCAAGGTATGCGGGAACACTGAGACTGACCGGACCGAGATATTCACCCGGGTACACCAGGTCGTCGGCGATGCTCACCACCTCGGCGGCATGGCTGCCGAAATGCTGGTAGGGGAAGGCGTCGTACATCAGCCGTATCTGCTTACCCGGTGTCACGAAGCCGATCGCCCGCGGCGGTATGACGAGGCGTGCTTCAAGGCCCGTGCCACGCGGCCGAATGGACATGATCGGCAGGTCGGCGCGGGTCCGGAAACCCACACTGGCTTTGACGTCGGCAATGGTGCCGGCGAGCGGTGCGCGGATCTCCACCCTCCCTTTGCCGCGAATTTCGGTCTGCTGGAGGGCGATTTCAGACTGTCGCAGGCGCAGCTCCGCTAAAGCCGAAGCCGCCAGTGCCGGCAGCTCGGCGAGGCGCGCGGATTCGCTGGCAAACTGACGCTGCAAGCGGACCAGCCGACCTGCGGAATCCGTGATCGTGGCCTCTGCCTCCAGTGCATCCTGGAGATGATTGAGCCACTGCATCTCTGCAATATTGCCGCCGTTTCGCAGCCGCTGCAGTGCGGCGGTTCGAGTGTTCAGTAATGTCAGGTATTGCTGGCGCAGCGCCTGCGCCCGCTGGGCGCCGGCGATTTCGGTGGTCAGGGAAACCAGGGTATTTTCGCTGGCACTACGCCGCAGCTCGAAGCGTATGCGCGCGCGGCGTAGTTGTGCCGTGAGCTCGATGTGGCGTCGTGAGAGTTCGTTATGCAGTGCGTCGCCCAGGTGACCGCCGCCTTCCAGCGGCTGTTGCGCACTCAGCAACGCCAGCACGTCACCTGCGAGCACGTCATCATCCTGAGTTACGTTGAGCGCAAGCACGGTGCCGCCGGTGAAGGTGGGAAAAACATGGACCATCCCGCCGGGACTTGTCAGATACCCCACGACTGTTTCCTTACGGGCATAGCTTGCGGTGACCGCGAACACCGCCAGGAGCACGACGATCGCACACAGCAGGGCGCCGGCGGCGAAGTGTGCGGCGGGCAGACCGAAGGACACCGCGCCCAGTGGCCGCCGGGAGCGGGCGAGGACGACCTCCTGGCGAAACAGCGCCAGCGGCTCAGTCAAAGGTCGCGGCTCGGTTAAAGGCGGCGGCTCAGGCAAAGCCGGCGGCTCAGGCAAAGGCGCCGACTCAGTCAAAAGGTGGTCGGCGGGCAAGCGTCCGGGACGGCTTCCGGAGGAGTAGCAGGGGAAGGGTCAGGGTCAGCCGAAGGGGCGGAGAAAGTGGCGCAGGCCATCTCGTGCAGCAATCGCCAGTGGTGCCATTGTGCCGGATGACGGCGAATTTCCGCTTCGGCGAACGCAGCCAGGCGTTTGGTCTGCTGACGCACGTACGCAGGCCGGTCGGCAGCAGCTGATCTGGCTGCGGACTGGGGTCGCCGTACCCGAACTTGCAGAACGCCCGCGGTATCGAAATGGGAGTAGATCGGCAGTGTGACGGCGTTGCCTGCCAGAGCCATCTGCGCGGGGCCTTTGACCCAGTGGAGTTGCCGGCCGCAGAATCTGATCGGCTGTGTGGCGCCCCAGCGTGCAGATAGATCGTGCATAGCGACGACCACCTGACCGTGGCGCAAGGCGGCAATCGCTTTGCGTACCGGGCGGTCTTCATGGCGCAGGATCTCAACGCGCATGCCGGCATCGGTGAATTGCCTGAAAGTACTGCGTTCTTCTGCGCTTACCGCTTTGCGACGCAACAGATAAACCGTTTTGTGGCGTAAAGCGTCTGCCAGTGACGTGAGAACCTGAAGGTAGTTCCCCATGTGAATACTCGTGATGAGGATGCCGCGGGATTCCTGCCGTAGATAGTCCTCGACAGCCGCTTTGCGCGGGAAGTCGAGCGGTTGCCGGATCCCGCGGCCCGATGACCAGCTGGCATGCCCCAGCGCCCGGTAAAAGAACCAGTCCCGGGCTTCGCTGCGCATGGCGTGTGCCGGCTCTCCAAGCGTGGCACACAGCATCACTGTGAAGGCGTCGACCTGCTGGCGATCAATCAGGTGAAGCACGAGCAGTCTGCTCAGCCTGCGCTGTGCGGCGAGTCCGAGGCCAAGCTGGCTGAAGCGTGTGAGCCACACGCCCAGTGTGCGCAGCGCATCAGGAGTTGCCGTCGTTCGATGAGTAATTTCGGTTGCAGATTCACCGCACGCCAGCCGATACCAATCCAACTCCGAGAAGAATAAGCGCCGTGAAAACACGTTGTGACTCCGCTACCCGCAGCCCACCTGCCTCAGCTGTCTTCGCGGGCGGATACATAGGTGACGCCGCCGAGACCCAGGCCTGCGACGCCAATACCACCTCCGGGTAGGCCTGGCAGTGACCCGACAAACACGCCCCGAACGCTGTCGATACAAGGTCCGGACCAGACGCTCATGATGACTCTGGTGATGCTGCCACCGCTGACGCTGTTCACTTCAGCCGATGTCAGTTCCCTCATTTGTTCGCTCGCTTGTTCGCTCATGGTTCTTTCCTGTTCGGTCCCGGGCAGGTTCGGTGCGTCGCGTCCGCGGCTCGTGCGTTGCCGGCAGTCGCTTGATTCGTACGGGTACTTTGTATCGCACGCAGCGCTGAGTGGCTGAGCGATAGCGCCGCGGCGGCGCGGCCGAAAAGACGGGCTTGCCGTAAGGAGAAAACAGCTACGGAGTGTAGTTAGTTCCTGTCCAGAATAGACGGGAACTAGCGTGATGGGCATGGACGCCCATCCAACTCCGAAGGAAAATGCGAGTCTTACGCAGTAAGACGACCAAAGAAATTGCCAGGAAGGCAATTTCTGGACAAGAACTAGTCAGTCCTGCAGAGCTTCCCGCAACAGCGCGTTGACTTGCGCAGGGTTGGCTTTGCCTTCGGTCGCCTGCATGACCTTGCCGACGAAGAAACCGAATACTTTCTCCTTGCCGGACTTGAACTGGGCCACTTGCGCGGGGTTGTCGGCAATGATCTGCTCGATGATCCCGCCGATCGCGTCGCTGTCGGTGACCTGCCGCAAGCTCCGGGCTTCGATGATCGAATCGACATCGCCACCCTCGCGCCACAGAGTGTCGAAGAGACCTTTGCCGATCTTGCCGGAAATCGTTGCATCATTGATGCGCGCGATGAGCTTACCCAGCGTGCTGGCAGACACGGGAGCCTCGGAGAACGCCATCTGAGACTTGTTGCACGCCGCGCTCAGTTCACCCATTACCCAGTTTGCTGCAAGCTTCGCATCCCCGGCTTCGCGCTCGACCGCTTCGAAGTAGTCGGCGATAGCGGGATCCTCCGTCAACCAGGCCGCGTCGTAATCGCTCAAGCCGAACGTCTCGCTGAAGCGTGCTTTTTTACTTGCCGGCAGTTCAGGCAATTCTGCACGAATGCTTTCGATGTACGCGGGTTCAAGGTGCACGGGCAGCAGATCCGGGTCCGGGAAATAGCGATAGTCATCCGACAACTCTTTGCTGCGCATGGGTCGGGTCTCATTGCGCTTGGAATCGTAGAGCCGTGTGTCGCGGGCGACCACACCGCCGTGTTCGAGGATGTCTATCTGACGTTCGATTTCGTGTTCGATGGCGAGTTGGACGAAGCGAAAAGAGTTGACGTTTTTTATCTCGGTGCGTTCGCCCAGCTCGGTTTGCCCCAGCGGTCGAACGGATACGTTCACATCGCAGCGCATGCTGCCTTCGGCCATATTGCCGTCGCAGATCTTCAGGTGGCGTACCAGGCTGTGGAGTTGCTTGAAATAGGCCACGGCTTCGGCGGCGCTGCGCAGGTCCGGTTCACTGACGACTTCGAGCAGAGGTGTGCCGGTTCGATTGAGGTCAATTGCGGTGAGGCCCGGGTAGGCCTCGTGCAGAGACTTGCCGGCGTCTTCCTCGAGATGGGCGCGGGTCACGCCGATGGTGCGTGGCGCGGCCCCCGCCACCTGAATTGTCAGCTCGCCACGGCCGACGATCGGCTGCGCGAACTGGCTGATCTGGTAGCCCTTTGGCAGGTCCGGATAGAAGTAGTTCTTCCGGTCGAATATCGAGTATGGGTGAATCTCGGCGCCGATTGCGAGCCCGAACATGACGGCCATGCGCACGGCTTCTTCATTGAGCACTGGCAGCACACCGGGTAGTCCCAGATCGATCGGGCAGGCCTGAGTATTGGGATCGGCGCCGAACGTGGTGGCTGCGCCGGAGAAAATCTTGCTGCGGGTTGCCAGCTGAACGTGAACTTCCAGGCCAATGACGCTTTCCCACTGCATCACGCGGACTCCGGGTGTTGCTGGTGCCACTGCGTTTCGCGCTGAAAACAGGCGGCGGTTTGCAGCAGCTCGCGTTCGGCAAAATGCCGCCCGATCAGTTGCAGACCCAGCGGCATGCCGGCAGAGAAGCCGCACGGGATGGACAGTGCCGGCAGCCCCGCCAGGCTTGCAGGGATCGTGAATATGTCCTGCTGGTACATGGCGACAGGATCATCACTCAACTCACCACGCTTGAATGCGATGTCCGGCGTCACGGGCGCTAAAATCAGATCGACCTCGTCGAAGGCCTGCAGAAAATCCTGCTGGATGAGGCGCCTGAGTTTCTGAGCCTTGAGGTAGTACGCATCGAAGTACCCGACACTCAGCGCGTAGGTGCCGGTCAGAATCCGCCGCTTGACCTCCGTGCCAAAACCCTCGCTGCGCGAGCGCCGATACAGATCCTCCAGCGACTGGGGATCTTTGCAGCGGTGGCCGTAGCGCACGCCGTCGAAGCGTGACAAGTTGGTGGACGCTTCCGCGCCGGCAATAATGTAGTAGGCGGGAATCGCGGCGGCTGTGTGCGGCAGAGAAACATCCTGCACGCTGAAACCCGCCGCTTCGAAAACTTTGCGGGCGGCGTCCAGAGCGTCCTGGGGTGCGCCGAGATCCTTGTAGTACTCCACGGGCAGGCCCAGGCGCAGTCCGGTAGTGGGCGCCAGTGGCGCGGCGCGCATGTCGTCCAGCCAGGGATCGCTGAGTTCACTGCAGGTGGAATCCCGGGGATCGAAACCCGCCATGTGGGCAAGAATGACCGCGAGGTCTGCCGCCGAGCCTGCCAGCACGCCGCCCTGATCGAGGCTGGAGGCAAAAGCCACCATGCCGTAGCGGGACACGCGTCCGTAGGTTGGTTTGAGGCCCGATATGCCACAGAAAGCAGCGGGCTGACGGATAGAGCCGCCGGTATCGGTGCCCGTTGCAACCGGCGTCAGGCCTGCCGCAACCGCGGCCGCCGAGCCGCCTGATGAGCCGCCGGGTACCCGCGTGAGATCCCAGGGGTTTGCCACGCTGCCGTAGTGGCTGTTTTCGTTTGACGAGCCCATCGCGAACTCGTCCATGTTGGTCTTGCCGAGCATGACCGCACCGGCAGCCGCGAGCCGGGCGACGACGGTCGCGTCATAGGGTGCGATGAAGTTTTCTAAAATCCTTGATGCGCAGCTTGTCAGGATGTCTTTGCTGCAGTAAATGTCCTTGTGGGCCAGCGGGATGCCACTCAGCGGGCCGGCTCTGCCGCCGGCGATCGCCTCATCGGCCGCTGCGGCTTGCGCCAGCGCCGTTTCCTCACAGATCGTGATAAATGCGTTGAGCTCACCGTTAGCGGATTGGATTCGCTCAAGGTATGACCGCGTGAGCTCGGTGCTGGAGTAGGCGCCCTGCACAAGCCCACGGTGAAGCTCGGAAATGGTGGGGTAGAGATGCATAGCTCGGTGGCGATCTTAAGGGCTACTTAACGCTATACGGGTTACTCGACGACGCGTGGCACAAGGTAGAAGCCATCGCGCGTAGCGGGTGCGCCGCGTTGATACAGGGTGCGGTCGACTGCTTCGCTGACCTCATCGGCGCGCAGGCGCTGGCGTGCATCCAGCGGGTGTGCGAGTGGTGCGACGTCATCGGTTGGCATCATCTGCATCTCGTCGACCATGTCGATAATGCGCCTGAGGTCAGCGCCGACGGCCGAACGCTCCGCAGCACTCAGCTGCAACTGGGCCAGTCGTGCCAGGTGGTCGATATTTATGCTCGCCATGGGCGGAAAGCCTAATGTAATCCCGGGGAAAGCGCCATGGATCACATTTATGCAGTTCCAAGCCGCTCCGCAAGTTGTTAAAGTACCGCCGGCCCAGCACTACTGTGTACTCAGCGATAACGATGTCGAGCTAAAATGTGTAAAAGAGATGTTTAAGCTAATACGCGGCTTATTTTCCAGAGACCTGTCGATCGACCTTGGCACAGCAAATACTCTCATTTATGTCCGCGATCAGGGTATCGTCCTCAACGAGCCATCTGTAGTGGCGATCCGTACACAGGGCAATCAGAAAAGCGTGGCGGCCGTTGGTCTCGACGCCAAGCGGATGCTCGGGCGCACGCCAGGTAATATCACAGCAATTCGACCGCTGAAGGACGGTGTGATCGCCGATTTTCTCGTCACGGAGAAGATGCTCAAGTATTTCATCAATAAAGTGCATGAAGGCTCTTTCATACGACCCAGTCCCCGGGTTCTGGTGGCCGTGCCCTGTAAATCCACGGAGGTCGAACGTCGGGCCATTCGCGAGAGCGCACTATCCGCCGGCGCGCGCGATGTACGTCTCGTCGAAGAGCCGATGGCGGCGGCGATCGGTGCCGGACTGCCGGTGCAGGAAGCAGTTGGCACCATGGTGGTGGACATCGGTGGCGGGACCACGGAGATCGCGATCATCTCGCTCAATGGGATCGTCTATTCAGATACCGTGCGGGTCGGTGGCGACCGTTTCGACGAAGCGATCGTCGCCTATGTGCGGCGTACTCAGGGGAGCCTGATTGGCGACGCGACGGCGGAGCGGATCAAGCAGGAAATCGGAGTTGCTTACCCGCAGAAAGAATTGCGCGAGATTGACGTTCGTGGCCGTAATCTGGCGGAAGGCGTGCCACGCGCGTTCACACTCAACTCGAACGAAATTCTCGAAGCATTGCAGGAACCACTATCGATGATCGTGCAGGCGGTCAAGAGCGCGCTCGAGCAATGCCCGCCGGAATTGGCTTCTGACATCGCGGAAACCGGTCTGGTGCTCACCGGCGGTGGTGCCCTGTTGCGCGACATTGACGTGCTCCTGGCCGAGGAAACCGGGCTGCCGGTGATCATTGCCGAAGACCCGCTCACCTGTGTGGCGCGCGGCGGTGGCAAGGCATTGGAATTGATGGACATAGCAGGGAACGCAGACTTACTGTCCACTGATTGATCAAGACATTGAGGACCAGGCCCAATTAAAGCGCTTTTTGTTCGCGAATCTGGCGCCGGCTATCTGCTCACGGGACTCGCCCTGGTCTCACTGGTACTCGTTTCGCTGGAGATCACCACCCGCCTGCTGGAACCCGTGCGTGCCGTCATCGGCACCCTGCTAAGCCCTCTGCAGGTGATTGCCGAAGCGCCTTATCTGTTGGGGGGCGAGGTCGGCGAAGTCCTGGCCACCCGGGATAGTCTGCAGGCACGCAACGCAGCCCTGGAAAGACGGGTTCTGGAGTTGTCACAGGTATCCCAGCAGTTTCTTGCGCTGAAACAGGAAAACGAGCGGCTACGGGAATTGCTTGGCAGTCAGGCGCGAATTCCCACCGATGTGCTGATCGCCGAGTTGCTCGGCGTCGTACCGACGGCCAACACCCATCAGGTCATCATCGACAAGGGCGCAGCGGCCGGGGTGGAGATCGGTCAGGCGGTGATCGACGCGGAAGGACTCTTCGGGCAGATCGTCGAGGTCAACCAATACACGAGCCGGGTACTGCAGATCACGGATGTCAGCCATGCGGTGCCGGTGCAGGTCAATCGCAACGGTCTGCGCAGCATTGCCGGTGGCACGGGCCGCCGCGATCAGCTGGAGCTCGAAAACGTACCAGTGACGGCGGACATCCGAGAGGGCGATCTGCTGGAAAGCTCCGGCCTCGGCGGCCGATTTCCCGTGGGTTATCCGGTGGGCTACGTCAGCTCTCTGATCATCGATGCGACGAGCCCCTATGCGATCGTCACTGTTCGGCCGCTGGCACAGTTGGATCGCTCGCGCCATGTGTTGATCGTATTTGCTTCGAGCGCGGCGCAGTAGCGCATGGCAGTGGTGGCAGCAAGCGGCGATGGTAAGCATCAGCTGGAATCAGTGGCAGAAGCAATGGCTAGAAGCGGTGGATAGAAGCAATGCACAGCAGCGGCGAACGAGCATGACCGCCGAGCGCAGGGTGGGCAATCGTCCGGTGGCAAACCGATGAATCCGGCGCGCGGTGGCTGGCTGATCCTGCTGACGGTTGCGGTGGCGATGCTGCTGGCGATATTTCACCTCCCGGAAAGCTGGCCGCAATGGCTCAGCTGGCTGCGTCCCGCATGGCTCGCAATGGTGGTGTTCTACTGGGTGATGGAATTGCCGCACCGATTGGGGTTGATATCGGCCTGGGTGATCGGCTTGCTGCTGGATGTGCTCTATGCGGATCCGCTGGGCTTGAATGGTTTTCTACTGGCGGCGATCACTTATGTTGTCTGGAGGTTTTACGAACGGTTGCGGATGTATTCCATCGTTCAGCAGTGTGTGGTCGTCTTCCTCCTGGTGCTGATAACCGAAAGCCTGCGCGTTATCGTGCAGGATGTCGCCTGGTCGAGGGGCTGGAGTTGGGGCGTCATATTGCCGGCGCTCATGAGTATGCTGGCCTGGCCGTTGGTCTATCTGGTATTGCAGCGCATGCGGCAACAGGTGCGAGTCGAATAGGTGACCACACCACAACCGGTGGTCCTGGCATCTGAGTCCCCCCGCCGGGCGCAATTGCTCGCCCAGATTCGCATCGAGTTCAGCACCGTCAGTGCCGCCATCGATGAGTCGGTGCTGCCGGCTGAAGCGGCCGAAACCTATGTAGTACGGATGGCGCGGGGCAAAGCGGTCGCCTGCGCGCGTTCCGGCCAACTTACCCTGGCCGCCGACACGATCGTCGTGTGTGACTCGCAGATTCTCGGCAAGCCGCGCGATGCCGACGATGGGGTCGCCATGTTGCGGAAGCTGTCCGGCCGGGTCCACGATGTCATGACGGCGGTTGCCGCCAGCGACTCGATTCGAGTGGAATCGGTGGTTGTTGTCAGCCGGGTTGAATTCGTTGAAATCTCGCCGGCGCAGGCCGCCGCCTACTGGGCCACTGGCGAAGGCGCAGATAAGGCGGGCGGTTATGGGATTCAGGGGATTGGGGGTATATTCGTCAAAAAACTGGAAGGTAGTTACAGCGCTGTGGTGGGCCTGCCGCTGATGGAGACAGAGCGGTTGCTGATGAGCTTTGACATTGATACCTGGCGCAGTCGCGCAGTTGAAAAAGTAGTTGAATAAGTAGTCGAATAGATGACGGAAGAACTTCTTATCGCGGTCAGCGAGTTTGAGACGCGCGTAGCGCTGCTGGCTGCGGGCCTGGTTCAGGAAATCCACCTGACGCGTTCGGATGGCTACAGCCGGACGGGGAACATCTATCTGGGCCGGGTGCAACGGGTGATCCCCGGCATACAGGCTGCGTTCGTCGATGTGGGCCTCGAGCGCCCCGGTTTTCTGCACGCGAGTGACATCGAGGGACCGCGCCTGATGCGGGGTGAGGAATCGGTCAAACCGCCAGACATACGCGACCTGCTGCATGAGGGTCAGCGTCTGATGGTGCAGATTGCGAAGGATCCCATCGCCAGCAAAGGCGCGCGCCTGACCACGCAGCTCGCCATCGCTTCGCGCTACATGGTGTTGCTGCCGTTTACCGATCACATCGGCATCTCACAGAGAGTAGATGATGAAACCGAACGTGAGCGGTTGAAGGTACTGGTGGAATACATCCGCGAAGACCAGCGAATCGACATGGGATTCATCGTCCGCACGGCGGCGGATGGCGCAGACGAAGCGGCGATCGCCACCGATATCGGGGTGTTGAGCAGAATCTGGGACAAGATCCTCGAAAACAAAGTCAATGCAAACTGTCCGGGCATCGTTTATCAGGAACTGCCGCTGCACATTCGCGTCGTCAGGGATCTGGCGGGCCCCGAGATCGGCTGCATCCGAATCGATCACGCGGAAACTTACGCCCGGGTGCGGGATTTCGTCGCGGAGTTCATTCCGGAATTTTCCGAGCGGGTCAGGCACGACGAGGAGGCGCGGCCGCTCTTTCAGCGTTTTGGTGTGGATGCGGAGATTGCCCGCGCGCTGGAGAAGAAGGTAGGCCTGAAAAACGGGGGTCATCTGGTGATCGAGCAAACCGAGGCGATGATCACGGTTGATGTGAACACGGGCGGTTTTCTCGGTGTTCACAGTCTCGAAGAGACGGTCTTCCGGACGAATCTGGAGGCCGCCCAGGTGATTCCGCGGCAGCTGCGACTGCGCAACCTCGGTGGCATCATCGTTATCGACTTCATCGACATGGAGGACGAAGAACACCAGCGTCAGGTGCTGCGGGCGCTGGAGAAAGCGTGCGAAGCGGACCCTGCGAAAACGCGCCTCGAAGGATTCTCATCGCTCGGGCTCGTGCAGATGAGCCGGAAACGGACGCGGCAAAGCCTGGTCCAGCAGGTCTGTGAGCCGTGCCACGTTTGCGCCGGCGTTGGTCAGGTCAAAACGCCGGAATCGACCTGTCTGGAGATATTCCGCGCGATCATCGAAGATAGCCGCGTAGTTTGCGCAGCGTCAACCGAGGGGACTTATCTGATTCGGACGACCCTGGAGGTTGTAGACAGACTGCTTGACGAAGATGCGCCGCAGCTGAAACGGCTGTCGGGTTCGATCTCGCGGGAAATCGGCATCCAGGTGGAACCGAGTCATGGACCGGGTGAGTTCGATATCGTGCTGGTGTGAGGCCTGGGCCGCGCTCATTGAGCCTTGACTCACAGACACCGAAGACGCAAAAGTGTGAAATTAAACAGTTCCACTGAGGTCGAACACCCCACACAGTCACTGTACCTCACAGGAAAGATCTACTGAAAGGGACTTAAGTCGTTGCATCGTCTCGTTCTCCGACCGCTGCTTGTTATTCTGACGCTGGCTATGCTGGTTGTTGCGCTGTTTCAGATCTCTGGACGCCTGCTGTTCAGTCTGCTCGACGAACTGGAGCTGACGGCCAATCAGTGGTTGTCGGCCCAGCAGATACGCTTGCACGGACTGAGCGGGGATTGGCGAGGCCTCAATCCCGTGTTGCGGATCGATCGAATCGATCTGCCGGGCGGCTACGTCGCTGGCGTGTATCTCGAAGTGGACTGGCTGGAAAGTCTGATTCGCAATCAGCTCGTTGCGCAGCGACTGTCCGTCTCCGACGGCTATCTCATGCTCGAGCAGACGCAGGAAGGTTGGCGCATGCTGGGTGCGACGGGCGAGGCTAACTTCGACCCGAGCCAGTTTCTCTATCACAGCGATCAGCTGACACTGGCGAGCCGGATTGGCTTCATTTCCAAGGATACGGATGCCTCGAGTATCACACCGGAGCTGGTTGTCACGTATCAGGCAAGCAATCGCGGCGGCGTTCATCGCCACCGGCTCACCGTTGGCAACTCGCCCGAGCAGTGTCAGGGGCGTTGTACGGCCAGCTTCGAACTCGATCTGGCGGAGAAAATCTGGTTCGTGCGCGAAGCAACCCAGTCGTTCAACGCCAGCGTTGACAATTTGCTCATCCCCAAGGCGTTGCTCGGTGTCAGCGCCGTGCGTATTGAGAACCTTGTCGCGCAATGGCAACGGACAGGTGCAGACTCTTCAGGTGTCGGCTCCGTCGAGTTTGCCGATGTGCGTTTGCCTGATGGCGCTGTGCTTTCCGGTGGTGCGCGCCTCGCAACGCGTGGCGAGCACGAAACGCACCGCGCCGAACTCCTCGATGTGCACCTCGAGCGGCGTGGCGAGCGTTGGGAGCTACCGCCAATCTGGCTGAATTACCGCGACTCTCTGCTGGAGTTCTGGACAGATCGGCTGGATCTTGGCGTTGCAGGCGCCTTCGTGGGCGAGAGTCTGTCGATGGAGTTGGCCGCCGGACGCTGGTTGCAGGCGCTCCAGCTCGACGGCAAGGCGCTCAACGTGCGTGGTTATGCCCGGCTTGCGCCGCTGCAGATCGGCTATGCAGCAACCATTCAGGATCTCAATCTGAACGGTTATCGGGGCTCTCCCTACATCCGCGGCGGGGCCGGTGAATTCATGGGCCATTTGCGCGGCGCGCAGATGCAGCTCAACGCCCAGTCGATGGATATCCAGTTCCCGGACACGTTTCGCCAGCGCTGGCTCATGGATGAGTGTCAGGGCCTGGTGCAGGCCTGGTTCCGTGGCAAGTACTTCGGCCTGCGCGGCCTGAATCTGCGCGCGGCGGTTGCTGGCACCCGGGTGGCAGGTGGCTTTGCGGTCAGTCGACCGCCTGAGCAGTACGAGCAGCGGCTTTCAGTCCTCATCAACCTCGATCGTACGACGGTGCAGCGGGCGAAATCCTATGTCCCCTATAAGCTTCCTCCAGGGTTGCCGGAGTGGATCGAGGAGGGACCGAGATCGGGACTGTTGAGCGACGTAAAATTCGCCTACCACGGACAGCTGCATACACGGCCATTCGAACTGGGCCGTCGGGTCGAACTGAGTGGCCGCATCACCGATGGCGAGGTCCGTTATCACGAGGACTGGCCACACCTGCTGGAACTCGACGGTACCGTGGAGGTCGCCGGCAAATCGGTCCGAATCAATGTTGAGCGTGGCCTCATGGGCGGCTCCAGGATTGACGGCAGCCTGGTGGTGCTGGGTGACAACGCCGCTTACGCCGATGTGGAATTGCTTGCGACCACGACCGTGCCGCGTGCGTTGAACTTTGTCCGGACAACGCCACTGGCGACGTGGATGGATTTCATCACACCCGACTGGTCGGGTGTCGGCGAGCTCACGCTGGCAGGCTCCATGCATATTCCACTGAAGGTGATGGGCGGCGAACACATCGGTGAAGTCGTCGACGATCCCAGCGCCGAGGGCATGCTGGCGCTCGATCTCGCAATCGGTCTGGCCGGGGTTGACCTCGCGCTACCTGCCTATCGCGTCAATTTGAACAAGCTCACGGGTGAGCTGGCGTATCGCTATCCCTTCCAGCTGCAGGGCGATGATGTTGCCGGTGAGATATTCGGCAACTCGGCACGCTTTGCGGCACGCGCGGACGATGACACGGTCACTTTCACGGTGATCGGCCGGGCCTCGCACCGCGATGTTCTGGATTTGCTGGATTTGCGGGATCCCGGCGGGATGGTGGGCGGATTCGATTTCGACGCCGAGCTGCACATCGAGATGGGCACTGAGGAGATCACCCGGCTGGAGGTCGTGACCGACCTGACGGGCCTTGGTCTCGACCTGCCCGGCGAATACCGCAAGCTGCCCGAAGAAAGTCGCCCGACCGAACTGGATTTGCGTTTCCTGGATGACTATCAGGCCTTCAGTTTTCGTTACGGGGCGGCAACGGGCTGGCTGCATGTGGCTGAAGTCCCGCTGCGCGGTGCTATCGGCTTTGCAACCGCGCCGCCCATGGTGGACATGTCTGTCAACGAACTGGTGCTCGCGGGCCGGATCGAGCGCTTTTCGCTCGACGAGGTCGTGCCAGACGCGGATGAGGCTGTCGCGCTGCCGATACCCGTCCGGCTGGCAGCGCTGCAGGTTGGTGTTATCGACGTGGCGGGACTGCATTTTCCCGATGCCATACTCAGCGGCTTGATAGCGCCTGACGATCTGCAGATCACGATCGCGAGCCCCATGCTGAACGGCACCGTCGCGCTCAAGGGCGACGAACCGTTGCAGCTTACGCTCACCGATATTGTGCTACCGGCGGATCCATCGGAAGGCGACCCGCTCGACGTGTCGCTGATGGCGCAACTGCCGCGGGCGGACGTGCGGGTGGATCATTTCCAGGTGGGTGACGTCAACTACGGGCGCTGGGAATTCAAGCTCATACCGGAAGAGAAAGGCATCCGGCTGGCGCAGCTCAGCGCGCGTGTGCGGGAGGTCGATATCGTTTCGGCCACCGGCGTTTTCTGGCAGGCAGAGCCAAATCGCAGTTATTTCGAAGGCACGATGACTGCGGCTAATCTCGAAGACGTCCTGCCGTTGTGGGGCTATTCGCCGAGTCTCGCCACCCGCAAGGCGAGCCTCTCAGGGAAGTTCAACTGGCGTGGCTCGCCGGGCAACGTGGATCTCGAGCGGCTGGTTGGCCAGGTGGATTTCAGCGCGGAAGAAGGACGGTTCAGCGACGTCGAAACCGGCTCAGGTGCGATGCGCATATTGTCGCTCGTCAATTTTTCGACGCTGGCGAAACGGCTCAACTTTGATTTCTCCGACGTTACCGGCGAGGGCGTGAGCTTCGATGAGCTTTCGGGCGTTGCTCGATTTGACGAAGGCACTTTGACATTTGTCGAACCGCTGGAGGTCAACGGTTCGGGTTCGAGAATTCGTATCGCTGGTCAAGTAGACCTCGAATCCGGTGCGTTGGACAATGAGATGATCGTCACTCTGCCGGTGAACAAAAGCCTACCCTGGTATGCTGCCTGGGTGGCGATAGCGAATCCACTTGCCGGCGTCGGTGTGCTGGTTGGCGAGCGGATCCTGCGCAAGCCGATTGAACAGTTCAGCAGCGCCAAATTCGCCATCAGCGGGACACTTGAAGAGCCCGAGGTCAAATTTGTCGGGGTCTGGGATACGTCCATAAATAAGCCGCAGACCGCCAAAGTTCCTGCCGAGCCCCAGGCGGCGGAAGGTGACGAGGCGGCGGCGGGTTCGCTGACTGACATAAGCAACGAGAGTTGATCCGATGAGCGACGAATTAATAGAGCAGGCACGCTCAAGGCTGTGGGCGCCTGCGGGAATTGAGCAGAAAGACGTTGATCGGCTGCTGGGTCGCCTTATGGGTCGGGCCATCGATATCGGTGAACTGTTCTTTCAGCACCAGCGCAGTGAAAGCTGGGCGCTCGAGGATGGGATCGTCAAAGAGGGCAGCTTCAGCGTCGATCACGGTGTCGGCGTGCGCGCCGTAGCGGGCGAAAAGACCGGCTTTGCTTATGCCGAAGACATCATGCTGCCGTCTCTGACCTCCGCGACGGAAGCAGCGCGCTCGATCGCCCGCCAGGGCAGCAGCGGTCGATTGCGGGCGCCGGTGCCGGTCACCGCGACAAGCCAATACTCGAGTGTCGATCCGATCAGCAGCCTCAGCGACGAGCAGAAGGTGGCGATCCTGACCGAGGTGGACGCTCTGGCACGGGCCGAGGATCCCCGCGTGAAGGAGGTAAACGTGCGACTCGCGGCGAGTCACGACTCCCTGCTCGTGGTCGCCTCGGACGGCACGCTTGCGGCGGACGTGCGTCCGCTGGTTCGTCTGGATGTCTCGGTAATTGTTGAAAAAGACGGTCGGCGGGAACGCGGGTTTGCCGGGGGTGGTGGACGTTATGATCTTAAAAAACTGATAAGTGACGGGTTTCCCGCTGAGCTTGCACGCGAAGCAGTTCGCTCGGGACTGCTGAATCTGGAAGCGGCCGATGCGCCTGCCGGACCAATGACGGTCGTGCTGGGACCGGGCTGGCCGGGCGTGTTGCTGCACGAAGCCGTCGGCCATGGACTCGAAGGTGACGCGAATCGCAAGGGCTCGTCTGCCTTTGCCAATCGCATTGGCGAGCGGGTGGCCTCGAAGCTGTGCACCGTGGTAGATGATGGCACGCTGGCCGGCCGCCGCGGCTCGCTGTCGATTGACGACGAGGGCACCGACACCCAGGAAACCGTGCTGATCGAAAACGGAATCCTCAAGGGCTACCTGCAGGACAAGCACAATGCTCGACTCATGGGCGTCCAAAGCACCGGTAATGGTCGACGTCAGTCCTATGCGCATCCGCCGATTCCGCGAATGACCAATACCTTCCTGCGAGCGGGTGAACACGACCCCGAAGAGATCATTGCCAGCGTCGAACGCGGCATCTATGCGGTCAATTTCGGCGGCGGCCAGGTCGACATAACCTCGGGTAAATTCGTGTTTTCAGCGACGGAGGCCTACCTCATCGAGAAGGGTAAGGTATCGACGCCCATTCGCGGCGCCACGCTCATCGGTAACGGCCCCGAGGTGATGACCCGAATCTCGATGGTGGGCAATGACTTAGCCCTCGATCAGGGCGTAGGTGTTTGTGGTAAGGATGGGCAGACCGTGCCGGTCGGCGTCGGTCAGCCGACGGTGAAGATCGATGAGGTCATCGTTGGTGGCACACAGACCAGTTAATGCCTGTCCAGAATATTCAAATCCGGAGTCGCTAAGCGTTGCGGCCGCATAAACAACCTTCGGCTGCAACGCGGTCACCATCGAACGGGGCACAGGAATTTCTGGACAGGCACTAGCTGGAGGTGTTGCAAAACAGGCGGTCAGCCGAACTCACGCAGGATGCGAAACAATTCCCGTGCCGCAAGTCGCTGTTGCTCCTCGGTGCGCGCCGTGCGAATTTTCTGCAGTTTGTGTTTCAACCGCTGACGTTCAGCATGCGGGTGCTCATCGAGGTACTGCGTGAGCGCTGCGGGTTCGGCGATCAGCCGGTCGCGCCAGCGCTCGAGCTGGCTGAACTGGTATTGTGCCGCGGCTGAGACGCCGTCGAATGTGTCGAGCAGAGCGCTGATCGGTTCGCGGTCGACATGGCGCATGAGCTTGCCGATGAACTGCAACTGGCGGCGCTTTGCACCATGAGACGCAAAGCGCTGGTAGTCGGCGATGGCCTGGCGTACTGCATCCGGCAGTGCAATCTGGGCGAGCTGGCGTGCGTTCAGCTCGGCGAGTCTGCGGCCGACTTTTTGCAGCTCGCTCGCCTGACGCTTACGCGCAGATTTACTGACTTCCAGATCCGTCATGTGCCGGGCTGACTCTGCAACAACAATGGGACCATTATGACGCAACCGACCCTGGACCTTCGAGAGAGCGAAGATCGATTGAAAAATCTGGTCGATGACATTCTGGGCGAAGCCCGCCGACAGGGCGCGGATGCTGCGGAGGTGTCGGTCAGCGAAGATGTAGGTCTTGGTGTGACGGTGCGGATGGGGGAACTCGAGACCGTCGAGTTCAATCACGATCGAGGTTTTGGCATCACGCTGTACTACGGTAAACGCAAAGGTACCGCGAGCACTTCCGACGCCAGCCCGCAGGCTATCCATGAAACTGTCTGCGCGGCGGCGAATATTGCGAAACACACACAGGTCGATCCCTGCAACGGTCTTGCCGATGCCGACAGAATGCCTGAGGTGTTGCCGCCGCTGGACCTCTACCATCCCTGGAACCTGGATCCGGCCGCGGCGGAAGAGCTCGCGAAGGAATGTGAGGCCGCCGGTCTCGAAGAGGATTCCCGAATCAACAGTTCCGATGGCGCGCAGGTGACCTCACAGCAGTCGTGTCGGGTCTACGGTAACAGCCTCGGGTTCATCGGCAGTTACGTTGGCACGCGTCATGGCATGAGTTGTGTGCTGATTGCCCGGGATGACAACGGGATGCAGCGCGACTACTGGTACACGGTGGCGCGCGACCCTGCCGCCCTGGAAGCAGCCAGGGCTGTCGGCGCTGAAGCCGGCCGCCGAACCGTCGCTCGCTTGGCTCCCAGACGGGTGGCAACGGGCCGTTTTCCGGTTCTGTACAGTCCGCAGGCAGCAGCCGGACTCATCGGTCACCTGCTGGGAGCGATCAGTGGCGGCGCGCTGTACCGCAAAGCATCCTTTCTGCTCGACTCGCTCGGCACTGCGATTGCGGCTGAGCATATCGAGCTTGCCGAAGACCCCCATCTGCCTCAGCAACTCGGCAGCGCGGGCTTTGATGGCGACGGCGTGGCCACGCAAGCTAAAGCGTTCGTCAGAGATGGTGTCGTTGAGAATTATGTGTTGTCGACCTATTCCGGCCGCAAGCTGGGCATGCAATCGACCGGCAACGCCGGTGGCGTCTTCAACGTGGCGCTGACGGGAAAGACGCGACCGGCGGCGGAACTCTGCAAGGAAATGGGCCGCGGATTGATGGTGACGGACCTCATGGGGCAGGGGGTGAATTCGGTCACGGGCGACTACTCACGCGGCGCCTCTGGATTCTGGGTCGAAAACGGCGAGCCAGCTTATCCGGTCGACGAGATCACCATCGCCGGTAATCTCAAAGATATTTTCAAAGACATCGTGTGCATTGGCGATGATGTGGACCGCCGTGGCAACATTCGCACACCATCCGTGCTGATCGGCAACATGACGCTTGCCGGTGAATGAATCTGCTGGCCTGTGGGTGAATGCATGGGCTGCGAGTCAGGCGTAAGCCCAGGTTGCCAGCCCCAGAAAGACGAAAAAACCGGTTACGTCCGTAATAGTCGTGAGTACCACGCCCCCGGCGATCGCCGCATCTATGCCCATCGCGCCCAGGATGCTCGGCAGCAGGCTTCCCGATATCGCGGCCACCATGAGGTTGATGAGCATTGCCAGCGCGATGACGCCGCCCAGCAGTAGGTCATCAAAAGCAACCGCGGCGACGATGGCAACCAGGCTTGCGAGTAGCAGGCCGTTGAGTATCGCGACCACGAATTCCCGGTTGAGCAGGTAGGGCAGGTTGGCGCGACCGATCTGACCTGCCGCAATGCCGCGTATCACGAGTGTCAGCGTCTGGGTGCCGGCGATTCCCCCCATGCTGGCAACGATCGGCATCAGCACGGCAAGTGCCACGACCTTCGCGATCGTCTCTTCAAAGATGTTGATGACGGCTGCGGCAAGAAAAGTGGTTGCCAGGTTAATGCTGAGCCACACCGCTCTGCGTCGTGCCGACTTGATGATGGGGGCAAATGTGTCTTCCTCGAAATCGAGGCCCGCGCGGGCGAGAACGGCTTCATCGGCGTCTTCAATGATGACATCCACGACATCATCGATCGTGATCCGGCCGAGCAGCTTGCCCGCTGTATCGACCACGGGTGCGGAGATCAGGTCGTGTTCTGAGAATATCCGGGCTACCTCGGTGTCCGATAGATCCACGGCGATGACTGGTGCTGCCGAGTCCATCACTTCGCGAACCGTCACGGATGGATCTGCCGTCAACAATTTCGCGATTGGCAGCAGGCCCACGTACTCTTCGCGGCTGTTGACCACGATGAGAGCGTCCGTTGAGGCCGGCAGTTCTTTGCGCAGGCGCAGGTAACGCATGACGATTTCGATCGCATGGCGCGGCCGGACCGTGATCGTATCGGTGTTCATCAAACCGCCGGCGGTGTCCTCGGGATAAGACAGCACCGCTTCGAGACGGGCGCGATCGCTCGCATCGAGCATTGCCAGCACTTCGTCGGAAATCGTCCGGGGCAGTTGTTGCAGAATGTCCGCGAAGTCGTCGGTATCGAGGTCGTCCGCCGCGGCGGCCAACTGCTCGGTTTTCATCGATTCCACGAACTCGTTTAAAACGTCTTCGTGAAGGTGCTGGAGGATCTGATTCTCTTCTTCTTCGTCCAGCAGACGCCAGATGACCTGGCGCACCTTCGGTGGCGTCGATTCCAGCAGATGGGCTATTTCCGGCGGCCGCAGTGATTCGAGCAGGACGCGCGTCTCGTCGAGACTGCCGCTGCCGTAGGATCGAATGACTTCGCTGAGTTGCTCCTGGAACCGCATGGGGTACGCGCCCGTTTTTGTCGCAGCGCAGGGTACCCAGTTGTGTTGAGCACTGCCAGCGCTCGATGCCTGTGTTGCGGGCTCGTGTTATGCGTGCGCGTTCGGCTGATTCAGGCCCTGTGTGGCCGGCGGGAAGGCTGCGTCGGCCAGCGCTCAGTCTGCTTCGCCAAAGCCATCGTCGACCAGCGCCACCAGGCTTGCGAAGGCTTCGGCTTCGTCTGCGCCCTCGACACTGAGTGTCAGTTCGCTGCCCAGCGGTGCCGCCAGCAGCATCACGTTCATGATGCTCTTACCGTCGACGCTGGCGCCCTGCTTGGACAGTGAGACTTCACTGGAGAAGGTCTTGGCGAGATTGACGAACTTGGCGGCCGCCCGGGCATGCAGCCCGAGTTTGTTGACGATGTTTACGGTTTTTGTCGGCACGGTGAATTTATTTCAGTTCCCGGTGGCGGACCAGCACATCGCCGAATTTTTTTGCAAAGTGCCCACCCAGCCGTTGCGCCATGTAGACGCTGCGATGCTGCCCACCCGTGCAACCTATGGCCACGGTGATGTATGCCCGGTTGTTCTCTTCGAATCGCGGGATCCAGCGACCGAGGAATCCCGCGATGTCTTCGAACATTTCGCTGACCGAGTCGTGGCTTTCTAGAAACGTCACGACCGGTTCGTCGGTCCCGCTGAGCGCTTTCAGTTCAGCTTCCCAATGAGGGTTGGGTAGACAACGAATATCAAATACCAGGTCGGCATCGACCGGGACACCGAATTTGTAGCCGAAGGATCTGAACAGCACAGAAATCCCTGGTGCGAAGTGTTCGGCAATGCGTGAGCGTATGAGTTCCACCAGTTCGCTGCCGCGCATTGTGGTGGTATCCATGGTCAGGTCTGCCAGATCCGCGATGTTGCGTAACACATCGGACTCGGCTTCGATCGCCGCGAGCAGGTCGGTCTGGGCATTTGTCAGAGGATGGCGTCGTCTGGTCTCGCTGAAGCGTTTGACCAGGGTTCCGGTGAGGGCGTCGAGGTAGATCACCTGGCGTTCGACGGTTTTCGCATCCATGCCGGACAGAATGTCGGGCAGCGCTTCGAGATTGTCGCTGCGGGCATCGATGCAGACGGCGTAGCTCTGGCCGGGCTGAGCTTCGTTGATGAGAGATTTGAGCAGGCCGATCGGGAAGTTGTCGATGCAGTTGAACCCCGCATCCTCCAATGCTCGAAGAGCGGTGGACTTACCGGACCCGGAACGACCACTGATGATGAAAAGCTTCACGCTGTCTGAGCGCTGAACATCCCTACGAGCTGCTCGTAGAGTTCTGAGTTGGAGCTTGCGTTGCGCAGGTTGCGACGGTTTTCCGCCTCACCGAACAGACGGGCCAGTGCGGCAAGTAAATCCAGGTGAGTGGTTGTTTCCAACGGTGGCACGATGAGTACGAACAGCAGATCCACCGGTTGATCATCGATCGCATCATAGTCCACAGCAGTTTTGAGAGCGACGAAGGCGCCGGCGATCTCCTTGCAGGCGAATCGGCAGTGCGGGATGGCGACACCCTCTCCGAGACCCGTGCTGCCCAGCCGTTCGCGGCTTGCGAGCTCGTCGAACACCTTGCGGGCGGAAAGTTCAGGGTGCGCGTCCGCGAGAATATCACTCGAGTACTGCAGTACGCGTTTGCGTGAGCTAGCCTCTACAGCCACCCTGACGCACTGCGGACTCAGGATGCGGGTGATGTCGATCATAAGATGCCTGCGTGATCAATGCCGGCCGTGATGACGGTCGACGCTTTTTTCCTTGTATTTGAGTATCTGTCGGTCGAGCTTGTCGGTGAGTTTGTCAATCGCAGCATACAGGTCTGCGCAATCGGCATCGGCGAAGACTTCCGCACCGCTTATGTGGATTGTGGCTTCGGCTCGTTGTTTGAGTTTGTCCACGCTCAGAATGACGTGGGCGTTGGTGATGTGGTCGTAGTGTCGTTCCAACTTTTGCAGCTTCTCAGTTACGTAACTCTTGAGAGCGTCGGTAACTTCGATGTGATGTCCGGATATGTTCAGCTGCATTCGCATCCTCCTTTGTCAGCGTCTGAATGGTTAACCGGTGAGTAATCAGCACGTTGTCTTTTGTTCTCTTTAGCGCGTTCTCTTCGTCTCTCAGTCGTTAAATCTCCTCTTTTTGCTGTCTCTTTTTAGTTGCTGCTTGCGGCGCCGTTGCAGGCGTTGTCGCTTGCGTTGCGTTCCTGCGCGCGGCTGACTGCCGCACGTTTCGTCAGATCAGGCGTTTGCGCTCGTTCGATGGCGGTATGGCCAGGGACTCGCGATATTTGGCGACCGTGCGGCGCGCAACCTTAATATTCTGTTCTGCCAGTATTGCTGCGATTTTGTTATCACTCAACGGTTTTCTGGCGTTCTCTTCGGCGGTAAGCTTCCTGATTAACGCGCGAATGGCGGTACTGGAAACTTCGCCTCCCGTGTTCGTCGAGACATGGCTCGAAAAGAAGTATTTCAGCTCGAATATCCCCCGTGGCGTATCCATGTATTTGCGGCTCGTGACCCTGGATATGGTCGATTCGTGCATCTCCACCGCCTCGGCGATGTCGGCCAGCACCAGAGGCTTCATGGCCTCCTCGCCGTACTCCAGAAAGCCGCGCTGATACTCGACGATCCGTGTTGCCACCTTCAACAGCGTTTCGTTACGGCTTTGCAGACTCTTCAGGAACCACCTGGCTTCCTGCAGGTTGTCCTTCAGAAAAGTGTTGTCCGCCGTCTTGTCCGCACGTTTCACGAGGTTGGCATAGGTGGCGTTGATGCGCAGGCGCGGGGTAGCTTCGCCGTTGAGCTCCACCACCCAGCGGCCACTCTTCTTCTGCACCATTACGTCGGGCACGATGTACTCGGCCTCGCTTTGCGAGATTGTTGAACCCGGACGTGGATTGAGAGACTGAATGAGTTCAACCACACGGGTCAGCTCCGCTTCGCTCAGTCGGGTTTTGCGTTTGAGCGTAGTGAAATCCCGCGCGCCGAGCACCTCGAGATGGCGCGCGACGAGATCCAGTGCCTGTTCACGCCAGGGTGTGTCCGCAGCCATCTGGGAGAGCTGCAGTTGCAGGCACTCGGCGAGATCGCGGGCCGCCACACCCGTCGGATCGAACTGCTGGATTCGCTTGAGCACCGCAACGGCCTCGTCGAGCTCGATCAACACTCCGGCGTCCGCTGTCGCCTCATTGAGACTCTGGGTGATATCTTCCAGTGTGAGCGACAGCATCCCATCGGTATCGATGGCATCGATAATTGCCGTTGCAATGAGCCGATCAATATCCGACATCGGTGCAAGATTCAGCTGCCAGCGCAAGTGATCCTGCAAAGATTCCGTCGTGGGATTGCGCTCTTCGAGGTTCCAGTCCGAGTCGTCGCCGCCACTGGGGGCAGGTGCTGTGACCGGTTGATAAATGTCATCCCAACTCGTGTCGACCGGCAGTTCTTCGGGAATTGGCTCCTCCCAGTGTGAATCGATGCTCTCGAGTGCATCGCCATCCTCATCCGCAGAAGAATAAACCTCCTCCGCCTCCTCTAGGGTCGAAGCATCGCTTATGGCAGCCGGCGTGAGGTCGTCGTCAGTCGAGCCGGGCTCATCGCTGGTGGCCGGTTCGTCAGCTGGTTCGGTGGGCTCATCTGCGGTGGTGGAATCCTCCGCCGATTCGTCGTCCTCATCGAGCTCGAGCATCGGGTTGCTGTCGAGGTTTTCCTGGATTTCCTGCTGCAGATCGAGGCTCGACAATTGCAACAGGCGGATCGCCTGCTGCAGCTGCGGCGTCATTGTGAGCGACTGACCGAGTTTTAGTGACAGTGATTGCTTCATGTTCGCCTACAACCTGAAGCTTTCGCCCAGATAGACGCTTCTTACCTGTTGATTAGCAAGTATGGCGCCAGGTTCGCCTTCCGCTATGATGTGGCCCTCATTCACAATGTATGCCCGGTCACAAATATCGAGTGTAGCCTGGACATTGTGGTCGGTAATGAGCACGCCAATGCCCCTGCTGGTGAGATCCCGAATCTCACGCTTGATATCGTTCACCGAAATAGGATCGACTCCTGCAAAGGGCTCGTCGAGTAGCATGAAACGGGGTTCGGTCGCGAGCGCGCGAGCGATTTCCAGCCGTCGCCGCTCGCCTCCGGACAATCTTTCACCGAGCGATTTCCGCACTCCCTGGAGATGGAATTCGTCGAGCAGCGATTCCACCATCGCGTTGCGTGCCCGACGGTTCAGGTCTTTGCGCAGTTCGAGGATTGCGCGCAGATTGTCTTCCGCGGAAAGCTTGCGAAAGACACTGGCTTCCTGCGGCAGGTAACCGATGCCGGCTCTGGCCCGAGTGTGCATGGGCGCGTCTGTCAGGCGCCTGTCGTCGAGAAATATGTCTCCGGCATCCGCCTGAATCAGGCCCACGATCATGTAGAAACAGGTGGTCTTGCCGGCACCATTGGGCCCGAGCAGCCCGATGATTTCGCCACTCGAGACGCGCAGACTGACATTTGCTACGGCGAGTTTGTTGCGGTATTGCTTGCGCAGTGAGCGCGCTTCCAGGATGGCCATGGGTGCCGCTAGTTTTCTCCGGTCGCCGGCTGCAGAACCATGCGTACCGGAGCATCCCCTTCAGCGGTTGCCGCGACCTTGCCGGCGACGATATCGTAGCGAATGAAATCGCCGTCGATTGTGTTGCCTTGCTGATCGAGGTGCGCACTGCCTTTCAGATCGAGGCGCTCTTCCTGAGTGTAGTAAATGATCGTCGAGGCGTTCGCCAGGACCTCGCCCGCATCGGCCTCGATGCGTTGCCGGTAGTGCGCGGGTGTGCCGGTTGCGATGATGCGGACCACTTTTTCATTCTTGTATTCAACGGTCATCTCATCAGCGGTAACCCGCAAGGTGCCCTGATCAACCTGTACGGCGCCACGATAGACGACTCGCTCAGCCTGCTGGTCGATCTCAGCGTTATCGGCGCGGATGTGAATCGGTTGCTCGGCATCCTCCGGCAGCGCAGTGGCGGCTTGTGTGGCGCCGAGCAAGACGGCCAGGCTCAGTAGACGGCCCAGCCTGCGTCGAATGATTCGGGGTGCGGATTGCGAGATGGCGCGGGTTGCCGTTCGCCTACTTAAACTGTTTCGGCAACACGATCGTGTGAACCCGCTGGTCTGAAGTGGAAGACAGATTGAACAATCCTCGTTGTAAATCACCTTGCATGCCGATCGCCTGAGTGCGGCCGACGTTGGTGTCGATCATAACATCTTGGTCCGTCTCGGCGTATTGACGATCGGGGTAGATATACATCGAGGAACTGCGCACTTTGAGCCGTTGGCCGTCTTCGTAGCGTTGTTCCAGCAACACGTTCTCGCGCAGAAACACGACTTCCTCGTCACCGCCGCTGGGCAGAGCCCGCTTACGGATGTAGCCGTGGCCGGCGCTGACGGTCCAGGGTGGTTTCCCCGGGCTGTGCATTTCCAGGGATGGTGTGACCAGTCGGGTCAGCTGGGCGGCTTCGAAATGCCGAATCTCAGTCGAGAAGAGCTGGTACTGCAGCGAGCCGTCTTTCTGATACTGGGTAATCGTTGCATCTTCCATGTACAGATCCGGCTCATCTGCGAGCTCAGGTGGCAACGCGGTAACTTCCTCCGAGCCGGTTTCCGGTTCAAACAGCACAAAGGCGCCGACGATGATGGCCAGCGTCGTGGTGATCCCCACCAGGCGGCGGTGTCCCTGATCGCGCTCCTGCGGACTCATACGTCGTAGGACCAGACAGCCTTCGCCCGCAACACGAGCTCGGCGACCTCGCGCGCAACGCCGGCACCCCCGGCGGCCCTGGTGACGAAGTGGGCGCGCCGCTGGACCACGGGATGTGCGTTGGGCACGCTGATGGCAAGGCCGACATCGGCGAACACTTCGAGATCCGCGAGATCGTCCCCGACGTGACAGATCTCAGCCGGCGCAAGCGCGAGTTCGCTGGCAAGTTCGGCCAGCACCGGGCGCTTTTCGGCAAGCCCCTGGTGCAGATGCGTGATGCCCAGTTCCTGGGCCCTGCGTGCAACCATGGGTGAGCTGCGACCGGTGAGAAATGCGATTTCGATACCATGATCCAGCAGCAGCTTGATTGCGGCGCCATCCTGGACGTTGAAGGCCTTGATCTCGTGACCGTCGTCGGTGTAGTAAAGCTGACCGTCGGTGAGGACACCATCGACGTCGAAACTGATCAATTTCAACTCGCGGGCTCTATGCGTCGCGTCCGCGGGAAAACGCACCTAGCCCACCTGAACCTGCTGGATCAGCAGGAAGTTGTACCCGATCCAGGCGATCAGCATGACCGCCCCTTCGAATCGAGTAATGACCTTCTGCGAATCCATCGCGTAGGCGAAGAATCCGAGCAACATGGTCAACGCGAGCATCATTCCGAAATCGCGCCAGAGACCGACACTATCGATCATGGTCGGACCGAGCAGCGCGGGAATGCAGAGCACGGCGAGAATGTTGAGTATGTTCGAGCCAACCACGTTGCCGATCGCGATATCCAAATGACCCTTCATCGCTGAGCCGACCGTTGCGGCGAGCTCCGGCAGACTGGTACCGATCGCGACGACGGTCAGGCCGATGATCATGTCACTGACGCCGAGCGCAGTGGCAATCGATGTCGCAGCCCACACCAGCAGCTCAGCACTCACAAGCAGAGCCACCAGGCCCACCAGCAGCCAGCTGAGTGCGCGGCGCTGAGTCATTTTCGGCAGATCTTCGAGTTCTTCTTCGATGCTGACCGCAACCTCTTTGCCGATGATTTTCTGGTTATGCACCAGCCGGTAGAGAATGAAGCCGAGGCCCGCGAGCAGTAACAGCCCGTCAAGCGGCGTCAGGCGCAGGTCGAATAACAACACCAGCGCAAGTACGGTTGCGCCGAACAGCCAGGGCAGCTCGGCTCGCAGAACCGTCTGCGAAAAAGGCAGTGGGGCGATCAGCGCGGTGATGCCGAGAACCAGACCGATGTTGGCGATGTTCGAGCCGATCGCGTTGCCCACCGCCAGCAGGTGGTTGCCCTCGAGCGAGGCGGCAAAGGCGACAAGTATCTCAGGTGCGGAAGTACCTACGGCTACGACCGTCAAGCCGATCAGCATCTTGGACATACCAAGATGGCTTGCCGTGCTCGCGGCACCGGACAGGAATCGGTCAGCGCTCCAGACCAGTGTGATGAAACCAACGATCAGCCCCAGTACGGGAACCCAAATATCCAATGTCTTGTCGAATTATTTCTAAAGGAAGACTGAGTGACGAACTGTAGACGCATATGAGCGTTCAGCCAATAGAGCACTTGCCGCTTGTTGTAAAACGATTTTGCAATCGTTTTACAACCTCCTCAGGCCATCCCTGGTCTGCGTCGAGTGCGCGTGCATGATTAGTTTGCGTTGTTCGCGAATGCGAACTCCCGCCTGGCCAGATTCCAGCAGCGTGTTTTTTAAGCACGCTGCCAGCCTTATCGTCCGCGGCTCTTCGGTGACACGGTGCGCAGCCGTACGCATCATTCGTGCCGGGGCGGTGTTATAGTTGCGCCCGCTCGCAGTCAGCAATCGTGTCATGTCCGACGAATTAGTTATTGAAATCCGCGATCTGAGCTTCTCCCGTGGTGATCGGGTGATTTTCGAGCACCTGAACATGCAGGTGCACAAAGGCCGGGTCACGGCGATCATGGGGCCCAGCGGCTCAGGTAAAACGACGCTGCTCAAGATGATCGGTGGCCAGATAAAGCCGGACCGGGGCGAGGTCATCGTCAAAGGCCGCAATGTCTACGAACTCAGCCGCGGCGAGTTGTTCGAATTACGTGAGGACATGGGAATGTTGTTCCAATCCTCGGCACTTTTCACTGATCTGTCGGTGTTTGAAAACGTCGCCTTTCCGCTGCGCGAGCATACTGACCTGCCGGAAGACATCATTCGAGATCTCGTGTTGATCAAGCTCAACTCGGTTGGACTTCGCGGTGCCCGGGACCTGCTGCCGGCCCAGCTCTCCGGTGGCATGGCGCGCCGGGTCGCTCTGGCACGCGCGATTGCGCTGGATCCGAGTCTGCTCATGTACGATGAACCTTTCACCGGACAGGATCCGATCGCCATGGGCGTCGTCCAGAGCCTGATCAAGAAGCTCAACACGGCGTTGAATGCCACCACACTGCTGGTCTCTCACGATATCCACGAAACCGTGAGTATTGCCGATCAGATCTATGTCATTGCCGATGGTTCCGTCATCGGCCAGGGTCCGCCGGAGCATCTGCTAGCTCATGATTCTTCGAGAATTCGCCAGTTCATGAACGGTTCTCCCGATGGTCCCGTGCCGTTTCATTATCCGGCCGATGATTTTGCCTACGACCTCCTGGGGGATGCTCCGGCGTGATCAGACTTCTTCGAATGATTGGCGGCCGGTTTCTGGAACGCCTCGCAAGCCTCGGTCGGGCGACCCGGATGTGGGCCATGGCGCTATGGGGGTTACCAGGACTCGACGATATTTCGCTGGTCGTGCGCCAGATATACAACGTCGGTGTTCTCTCGCTCGTGATCATCATTCTGTCGGCGTTCTGCATCGGTGCCGTGATTTCTCTGCAGTTCTACACGCAACTCGCGCGGTTTGGCGCACAGGAGGCAGTGGGCCTGGGGCTTGCGCTGGTCCTGCTGAGGGAACTGGGACCCGTGGTGACCGGTTTGCTGTTCGCAGGTCGTGCGGGCTCGGCGATCACCGCGGAGATTGGCCTGATGAAGACGACCGAACAGCTTTCGAGCATGGAGATGATGGGGGTGGATCCGTTGCGCAGGATCGTTGCGCCGCGCCTGTGGGCGGGCTTTATCAGCTTGCCGCTGTTGACCGCGATTTTTAACGTGGTGGCAATCTACGGTGGTCTGATTGTCACCGTGGAATGGCTGGGTTCCGATGCCAGTGGTTTCTGGTCAGGCATGCAGCAAGTCGTCGAACCCTGGGAAGACGTCGGCAAAGGTGCAATAAAAAGCGTCATTTTTGCCATCGTCGTGACCTGGATAGCGGTGTTTCAGGGCTATGATACGGAGCCAACCGCGGAAGGCATCGGCATTTCGACAACCAAAACGGTCGTCATGTCTTCAGTCATGATACTGGGAATAGATTTTCTATTAACACTGAGTATGTATGGAGATTTCAAGTAATGCGCATGCAGACCGTGGAGATCAGTGTCGGTGCTTTTGTGCTGGCCGGAGCGTTGGCGCTGGCGTTTCTGGCGATCCGAGTGAGTGGGATCAGCGCGGGCGCCGACTTGGATACCTACAATCTGCTCGCGCGTTTTGACGATGTGGCGGGACTGCGCGAGCGGGCAAAAGTCAGCATGGCCGGGGTGACGATCGGCCGGGTTGCTCTCATCGAAGTTGATATGGAATACGGCGAGGCCATTGTCACGCTCGAACTGTATGGCACCCCAGGCATTCTGACGGTGGATACGGCCGCCCAAATTCTGACCGAGGGCATCCTGGGCGCGCGTTACGTCAACCTCCTGCCCGGCGCGGACGAAGAGAGACTTGGCAATGGCGATTCCATTGAGGAAACTCAGGGTGCGATGGTGCTGGAGCATCTGGTGGGTGAGCTGATTACGAGGCTGGGTACGTGATGATGAATCGGACGGGCAAACGGGCGGCAGGAGTCTTAGTGAGCGTTGCGCTGATGCTTGGAATCTGGCACACGGCCGCAGCCGCGGCTGATGGCGCCGCGGCTGGTGGATTTTTGGAACCCGGGGAGATCGTGCAGCGGACCACCGATCAGGTACTGGCGCTGATTGAAGAATCGAAATCTTATGCCGAGGAAGATCCGGAGCGATTCTACATAGCGGTCGAGGCCTTGTTGGCGCCAGTGGTGGATTTTCCGCGGTTCGCCCGCAGCGTGATGGCGGCTCATTTCAAAACGGCCACTGTCGAGCAGAGGGAGCGCTTTGCGGAGTCTTTCAAGTGGAATCTCGTGCGTACCTATGCGTTCGCGCTGACCGAATTCAAGGACGGTGAGGTCGTGCTGGTGCCGGCGAAGCGCACGCCGCGCAAGCCCAACCGCCGTAGCATAAAGCAGGAAATCAGGCTGCCAAGCGGCAACATCTACACGGTGGTCTATTCGATGGGACGGTCGAATGATCAGGAAGCCTGGCGCATGCGCAACATCATCGTGCAGGGCGTGAACATGGGAATCACCTATCGCAGCCAGTTCAAAAGCGCGATGCAGGATGCCCGGTTTGGTGGCGATATGGATAAGGTGATCGACGCCTGGTCTGATGTGATCGATACGGAATCGGCGGATGAGGAAGACGCGGCGGTAACGAGTTCTTGACCCCTGAGCCTCGATTTCTACTGCCGGCAAGCATCGACTTTAATAATCTCCTGAGCGTGCGCGCGGATGGCGAAGCGTTCATCGATGAGCACGCGGCCAGCGTCTTCAGCCTGGGCGGTCTCCAGGAAAGCAACTCGAGCGCCGCAGCGCTGCTGGTCGCCTGGTTTCGCTATGCGCACCTACAGGGAAAATCCATACTTTTCGTAGATGTTCCTGTTGATTTACGTAACATCATTGATCTGTGTGAACTCGATCGGGTGTTGCCTCTCGAGGAGGTTACCCCGTCAACCCAGGACGGCGGCTGAGGTAGCCGAAGATGGCGGCTGAAACAGCCGGCTGAATCGGTCGGGGACGCGAGTTGACGCGTTCGCCAACACAAGTGAACTCATCATGAAGCAGGAAATTGCCGAGAGTATCCGCTCGCAGATGCCGACGGCTCAAGTCGAAGTCGTCATGGACGGGAATCGTGCCCTCATCACCGTGGTGAGCGAAGAATTTGCCACACTGAGCCGGTTGCACAGGCAACAGAAGGTCTATGGCTGCATCAATGACTACATTTCGGACGGTCGGCTGCATGCGGTAACCATCCGCGCTGTCACACCCCAGGAGTAGGTTTCCACGATGGACAAGCTACTCATCACCGGCGGCCGGTGCCTTTCAGGAAGCCTTAGAATTTCCGGCGCCAAAAACTCTGCGCTGCCCATTCTCGCCGCGACGCTGCTCATCGATGAGCCGGCGATCATCGGCAACATACCGCATCTGCACGATGTGACCACGATGATTGAACTGCTCGGCTGCCTCGGCGCCCAGGTCGTTGTCGACGAAAAAATGCGCGTGGAGGTGACGGCGGCGCAGCTCAGGCAGCTCAAGGCGCCCTACGAACTGGTTAAAACGATGCGAGCGTCCTTCGTGGTGCTGGGGCCGCTGCTTGCCCGCTTCGGTGAAGCGGAGGTCTCCTTGCCAGGCGGGTGTGCGATCGGCGCTCGCCCGGTGGATCAGCATCTGAAAGGCTTCGCGGCGCTCGGCGCGGAAATCGACGTCGTCGACGGCTATGTCCGGGCAAAAGTCGACGGCCGTCTGCGGGGCGCCAACATTGAGTTCGATCTGGTTACCGTCGGCGGCACGGAGAACATCCTGATGGCCGCCTGCCTGGCTGAGGGTACGACGCGCATCAGCAATGCGGCGCGAGAACCCGAGATTGTCGACCTGGCGAATTTTCTCAGCGCTATGGGTGCGCAAATCAGTGGCCAGGGAACATCCGTGATTGAAGTCGAAGGTGTGGAACGATTGCATGGCTGTGAGTACTCCGTGATGCCCGACCGGGTGGAAACCGGCACGTATCTGATTGCGACGGCCGCGACAGGGGGCCGTGTGAAGCTCCAGCAGACAGATTCTTCGACGCTCGAAGTGGTGTTGGACAAGTTGCGCGCGGCAGGCGCCGAGGTGCAGGTGGATGGCACCGTCATCGAGCTGGACATGCACGGCAAGCGGCCAAAGGCCGTGGACATCGAGACAGCGCCGTATCCGGGTTTTCCAACGGATATGCAGGCGCAGTATCTGGCAATGAACGCGATTGCCGTGGGTGAAAGCAAAGTGACGGAAACGATTTTTGAGAATCGCTTCATGCACGTGCAGGAGATCAACCGGCTCGGGGCGGACATAGATATTCAAAGCGCCTCTACCGCGATTGTGCGTGGCGTGGAATCCCTCAAGGCTGCCCCGGTGATGGCGACGGATCTACGCGCCTCCTTCTCGCTCGTGGTCGCAGCTCTGGTCGCCGAAGGCACGACACTGATCGATCGGATCTACCACATCGATCGCGGCTACGAGACGATCGAAGAAAAGTTGCAATTGCTTGGCGCAGACGTGCAGCGGGTGCGCTGACCGGGAAGTTGGAAGGATAAATGGAATCACGATGGGACTGACGATCGCACTCAACCGCGGGCGAATTCTGGATGAATGCCTGCCGCTGCTGGCGCAAGCCGGGATCGTGCCGGCGGAAGATATGGCGGCCAGCCGCAAGCTGATCTTCGACACCGCAACCGGTGGTCACAAGCTGGTCGTGATGCGCGGTTCGGATGTGCCGACCTATGTCGAATACGGTGCGGCAGATGTCGGCATCACGGGCAAGGACACGATTTTAGAATACGGCGGTGGCGCGCATTTCTACGAGCGCCTGGACCTGCGTATTGGTCGCTGCCGCCTGATGACGGCGGTACCGGCGACCGCCTCCGGAGAGTTGCAACTGCGCGAAGGCCATCTGCGAGTTGCGACCAAGTTCGTCAACGTCGCCCGGAAGTACTTCGAGGAACGCAACCGCCAGGTCACCATCATCCCGTTATCGGGTGCCGTGGAAATTGCGCCGCTGATGAACCTGGCGGACTGCATCGTGGACATTGTGGATACCGGCAACACGCTGCAAGCCAACGGCCTGGTGGCGCTCGCAACGATTGCCGAAATCAGCTCGCGCGTGATCGTCAATCCTGCTTCGATGAAGACGAAGTTCGACGAAGTGCAGTCGCTCATCGAGGCACTGAGAGCCGCCGTCGACTAGCAGCTCTCAGGTCGCCAGATGAGGACATTGCGGAATTCGAAATGACGCTGCACATCACCAGACTCACCACCACGGCTGACGATTTCGACGCGCGTCTTGCTGACCTGCTTGCCTGGGACACCCGCGAAGACGCTGATGTGGTCGCGATTGTGCGAGACATCATTGACGCGGTTCGCACACAGGGCGACGAGGCGGTCCTGCGGCTGACGGCCGAGCTCGATGGTGTGCAGTGTGCAAGCGTTGCTGAACTTGAACTCACGCCCGCTGACTTTCAGCGCGCTTATCAGGCAATACCGGCTGCTGAACGTGACGCGCTGACCCACGCTGCGCAACGAATCCGCGACTATCACGAGCGACAGCGTGCTGCGGACTGGAGTTTCGAAGATGCGCTCGGCAACCGTCTCGGCCAACGGATCACACCGCTTGCGCGCGTTGGGCTCTACGTGCCCGGCGGACAGGCAACGTATCCATCTACTGCACTGATGACGGCGATTCCGGCCAAAGTAGCCGGTGTCCCGGAAGTGATCATGACCACTCCAATACCTGCCGGAGAGGCGAGCCCACTGCTGCTTGCAGCGGCCCATGTTGCGGGTATCGACAAAGCCTTTACCATCGGCGGCGCCCAGGCCGTCGCCGCGCTCGCCTACGGCACGGCGAGCATACCGCGGGTCGATAAAATCGTGGGCCCTGGCGGAGTCTTCGTTGCCGCGGCGAAACGCCTCGTGTTCGGGCAGGTGGGAATCGATCTTATCGCGGGCCCCAGTGAGGTGCTGGTCATTGCCGACGGCAGCACGCCGGTCGAGTGGGTCGTGATGGATCTCTTCTCCCAGGCAGAGCACGATGCGGTCGCACAGGCGCTGCTGGTGACACCGGATGCAGCGTACCTCGACGCCGTGGCACAAACAATGCAACGCCTGCTGCCGGCCAGATTACGCAAGGCGGTGATCAGCCAGTCCCTGCATGATCGCGGCGCGCTCATCCTGACCCGGAATCTCGAAGAAGCGTTTGTCGTCGCCAACCGCATTGCACCCGAACACCTGGAATTGGCGATCGCCGATCCGGCAGACTATCTGCCACTGGTGCAAAACGCTGGCGCGATCTTTCTCGGTCCGCATTCCGGCGAAGTCATGGGCGACTATGTCGCCGGGCCCAGTCATGTGCTGCCAACTTACGGCACGGCGCGGTTCTCCTCGCCGCTGGGTGTCTACGATTTCGAAAAGCGCAGCTCGGTGATCGAGCTGAGCGCCCGGGGCGTGCAGCCGCTTGCGCAGACAGCTGCGACGCTTGCACACGGTGAGGGCTTCGAGGCGCATGCCCGGGCGGCGGAACTGCGCCTCAAGGACATCGACCACAATATCTGACGTATCTCTCGGCTGCGCTGGTTGCTGCGAGACCTTCTGCCATCTCGTTTAACGCAATCATGCACGGTCAGGAGTACTTAATTGTGGTGATGACCAAGCAGTGAGGTAGGCAGGACTCTATACGCACCGTCAAAAGCCCAGCCGAAGGAGCGAATTGACCCGCCAGGGGCAAGTTCGTGAAGTGAGGGTATCCGGGACGGACCGGGCTTGGTGCGAATAGAGTCCTGCCTACCTCACTGCGAACGCCACTGACAGAAACAGGAACTAGTTTGCTTCGCCCGCTAATGGCCGCACGCCTGAGATCGCTGTCACCGCAATCTGCTGGCCGCGGCGCAGTATGTTCATTTCTATGGCGCTGCCGGGATCGGCGTGGGCGATCTGCCGGCTTACCACGGCGGAGCTGACAGCGGGTTGTTCGTTGACCGACAAGATGAGGTCGCCAACCTGAAGACCGGCCTTATGCGCCGGTCCAAGGCGGATGATCGTCGTGACTTCCAGGCCTACGCCGCTGCCCTGGGGCGGTGAGTTCGTCAACTCTACGCCGAGCCAGCCGCGCGTCACCCGGCCGGTTTCGACGATCTCGTCGAGGATGGCGATTGCGAGTTGCGCAGGGATTGCGAAGCCGATTCCTTCGGAGCCACCGGAGCGCGAGAAGATCAGAGAGTTGATGCCAATCAGGTCGCCGTTGGCGTCGATGAGAGCGCCGCCCGAGTTTCCCGGATTGATGGCTGCGTCGGTTTGGATAAAGTCATCGTACGGACTGCGGCTGATTCCCGCACGGCCCTTTGCGCTGATGATGCCAGCCGAAACAGTCTGACCGATGCCGAAGGGGTTACCGATGGCGAGCGCGATATCGCCGACTTCGGTAGTTGCTGGATCCGCCGGGGTGATTGGTGTGAGGCCGCGGGCTGCCACCTTGATTACCGCAAGGTCCGTTTCGGGATCATTACCGACGAGGGTTGCCGTGGTGGCCTGGCCGTCGGCGAACGCGACGAGAATTTCGTCTGCGCCGTCTATCACGTGGTTGTTCGTGAGAATGTAGCCGGCTTCGCGCACGATCACACCGGAGCCGAGCGAACTCTGCATCTGACTGCGACCGTTACCCGCAAAACGATTGCACCATTCGCGAAACCGCGGTTGCTGACAGATTGGCGGCTTGACTACCTTGGCCGAGTAAATATTGACGACCGCGGGTGCAGCCTTGCGCACGGCGCTCGCGTATCCCGGTTTGCCACCACCGTGCGATGCGTTGTTGAAAGAGGAAACGAACAGGATGACCAGCCCGACACAGCCGCCGACGAGAGCCGGAACCAGTACGTATCGAATGAGTTCTCGCATGCGGGGCGACCGTAGCAGAAATTGCGAGGAGTCGCTAAAGTCATTCCCATGACACCGGTAGAAAAGTATGAACAACTACTGGCCGAAACCGGGTTCAGTGAAGACCCGATGCAACGCGAAGTCGTGCAGCTTTTCGCCGCACTGTTTCAGATGCTGCACGTTCGAAGGGTGCGAGCGAGCGGGCTGGGTCGATGGTTCCGTCGCCGTAAGACCGCACCGATAAGAGGGCTGTATCTGTGGGGTGGAGTCGGTCGAGGCAAAACACTGTTGATGGACCTGTTCTACGAGTGCCTGCCACCCGATGAGCGGCTGCGTATGCATTTTCACCGGTTCATGCAACGCGTCCATCATGAGCTGACTGATCTGGCCGGTATCGCCAACCCCTTAGAGCAGGTTGCGGCTAATTTCGCGGCAGAGACGAAGGTGTTGTGTTTCGATGAATTCTTCGTCGCCGACATCGCCGATGCCATGATCCTCGGTGAGTTACTCGAACATCTGTTTGCCGCAGGAGTCACGCTGATTGCGACCAGCAACGTCGTGCCGGATCGTCTGTATGAAAATGGCCTGCAGCGCCGGCGCTTTCTGCCGGCTATCGAACTGCTGAAGACGCACACCCGGGTTCATCATCTGGATGCGGCTGTCGACTATCGCCTGCGAGTGCTCGAACGGGCCGAAATCTATCACGCGCCGCTGGATGCCGCGGCAGAAAGATCACTGAGTAGCAGCTTTCGTGCGCTCGCGCCGGACACGCCTGAAGCCGATGTCGTGCTCGAGATTGAAAACCGGCCCATCAGAGCCCGCTTCGTGGCGGAGGATGTGGTCTGGTTCGAGTTTTCCGAGCTGTGCGAAGGCCCGCGCAGCCAGAATGACTACATCGAGCTATCGCGCATCTTCCATGCAGTGCTCATCAGCAATGTTCGGTCCTTCACAACCCGCAATGAAGATGCCGCGCGTCGTTTCATCAGCCTGGTCGACGAGTTTTATGACCACAACGTCAAGCTCATCGTATCTGCCCAGGTGCCGATCGTGGATCTCTATGCGGGCGAACGACTGCGCTTCGAGTTTGCAAGAACGCAATCGCGATTGCTGGAGATGCAATCCCTGGAATATCTGGCGCGTGCCCATCGGGCGTAAAGAAAGCGTGCGCCCTGCGGGCTCCGGAGCGCAAAAGCGCGGTTGTAATCGACAAAATGCTCCGCTAAGATTCGCGCTCCCAAAATCCCGGCTAAATATCCACACGCGATGAAAACCGTAAGTATCCGCGCGCAAGACGTCGAGCATGCGTGGCTCGTCGTTGACGCAGAAGACAAGACCCTGGGTCGCCTGGCGACAGAGATCGCCCGACGCTTGCGTGGTAAGCACAAACCCGAGTACACGCCGCACGTCGATACCGGCGATTTCATCATTGTGATCAACGCCGAGAAGGTTCGGGTTACCGGCAAAAAGACCTCGGATAAGATCTATTACCGCCATAGCGGGTACCCGGGCGGCATCAAGGCCATCAGCTTTGAACACCTGCGTGACAGCCATCCGGAACAAATCATCGAGCGGGCGGTGAAGGGCATGTTGCCACGCAATCCGCTTGGCCGGGCGATGTTCAAGAAACTCAAAGTCTATGCCGGCCCGCAGCACCCGCATAGCGCTCAACAACCTCAGACCTTGGAGCTATAAGGCATGCCAGCCACCTACGATTATGGTACGGGCCGTCGGAAGACTTCTACCGCCCGTGTTTTTCTGCGGCCGGGGTCGGGCAACATCCTGGTCAACAACCATCCGTTGGATGAGTACTTCGGGCGAGAAACGGCCCGCATGATCGTGCGGCAACCGCTGGAAGTCGTAGACGCGACGAACAAGGTCGACCTCAAAATCACCGTGCGCGGGGGTGGCAATTCCGGCCAGGCCGGCGCAATCAGGCACGGCATTGCGCGCGCGCTTCTCGCGAGTGACGAGTCGCTGCGCGGCGTGCTGCGGCAGGCCGGATTCCTGACACGCGACGCGCGTGCCGTGGAACGCAAGAAGGTCGGCTTACGCAAGGCTCGCAAACGTCCGCAGTATTCCAAACGCTAGAAACCCACCGCCTCGCTGGCCGTCGGAAGTTGCCTGACTGGCCGTCGCGCGGCGCACGGCTGCCGGGTTAGACCGGCTAATCGTAGTTGCGGCTACCACGTAAGTGCGTGGCGGAAGAGCCGCAGAAAAGTCCGCCAATTGGTCGCCGGAGGAGGGCCGAATGCCCCGGCTATGGTAGCATTGGCGGTTGTCTTGACCCGGCGGGAGCAAAAAGCTGTGAGCAGCAGCGACACCTCGGCACAGCCGAGCAGTATCGATACGTCGGGTTTCAACAAACAACGACGCTATTTCCTTATCGGCGCCACCTCGGCAGTCGCCGGCGTTGGGCTAGTGGGTGCAGCCGTCCCTTTTGTGGCGTCCTGGGTTCCCAGCGCCAAAGCCAGAGCACTCGGCGCGCCGATCACACTGGATATTTCCAAGCTGAAGCCGGGTGAGATCCTCGGTCCGATGCCTGCCTGGAGAGGTCTGCCGGTGTTCGTGCTCTATCGCGATGAGGCAACGCTGGAAATCCTCAGGCAGGATAACGAGCAACTTGCCGATCCCTCGTCGTCTAATCCCGAACAGCAGCCGGAATACGCAGAAAACCCCTGGCGCTCAAAACGTCCGGAGATCGGGATATATCTCGGTCTGTGCACCCATCTGGGATGCTCACCAAAGTATTATGGCGAGGTTCGCCCTCAGCCATTCGATGAGAACTGGCAGGGCGGCTTCTTCTGTCCTTGCCATGGCTCGCGGTTCGACATGGCCGGTCGCGTCGTCAAAGGCGTGCCGGCGCCGGATAACCTGCCAGTGCCGCCGTACAAGTTCGTGAGCGATACCGTCATCGTGATCGGCGAAGACGAGGGGACGGCCTGATGGCGGAACCGCAGGATCAAAGCAAGCTGGTCAAGGGCTGGTTCGGCTTCATCGACTGGGTGGACGAACGCTTCCCGTTGACCGAAACCTTCGAATATCACATGTCGAAGTACTACGCGCCCAAGAACTTCAACTTCTGGTATTACTTCGGGGTTCTGTCCATGGTGGTGCTCGTGTTGCAGCTCATCACCGGGATCTGGCTGACGATGAACTACCAGCCCAGCGGCGTGGGCGCGTTCGCATCCGTCGAGTACATCATGCGCGACGTGGAGTACGGCTGGCTGCTGAGATATCTCCATTCAACGGGCGCCTCGGCGTTTTTCATCGTGGTTTACCTGCACATGTTCCGGGCGATGCTGTACGGCTCCTATCGCAAGCCGCGTGAGCTGTTGTGGCTCATCGGCATGGCGATTTTCGTCTGTCTGATGGCCGAAGGATTCTTCGGGTATATCCTGCCCTGGGGCAACATGTCGTACTGGGGGGCGCAGGTCATCATATCTCTGGTAGGTGCTATTCCAGTGGTCGGCGCGGACCTGATGGAGTGGGTGCGTGGTGATTTCCTGATGTCGGACATCACCCTGAACCGCTTCTTCGCCCTGCACGTCGTCGCCCTGCCACTGGTCCTGGTCATGCTTGTGTTCGTGCATATCGTGGCGCTGCACCATGTCGGATCGAACAACCCCGATGGTGTCGAGATCAAAAAACATAAGGACGCCAACGGGATCCCGCTGGATGGAATTCCCTTCCACCCTTACTACACGATCGGCCATGACGTTCCTGCAATCGTCGTGTTTCTGTTCATATTCTGCGCAGTCGTTTTCTATGCGCCCGAGATGGGCGGCTATTTCATCGAGAAACCGAACTTCGAGGTGGCGGATCCACTCAAGACGCCGGATCACATTGCACCGGTGTGGTACTACACACCGTTCTACGCGATGCTGCGCGCCGCGACCTATCCGCTGTTTGGCGTGCCAGCCAAGTTCTGGGGCTTAGTGGTGATGGCGTTCGCCATCCTCCTGCCCTTTGTGCTGCCGTGGCTCGATCGCAGTCCGGTCAAATCCATGCGCTACAAAGGCCTGATTTCGAAGGTCATGTTGGGGCTGTTTGTCGTCGTTTTTATCATTCTCGGCTATCTGGGCACTGTCGCGCCGACCGCGGGTGCCACCACGCTGGCTCAGGTGTGTACGGCATTCTATTTTGCCTACTTCGTGCTCATGCCCTGGTACACCAGAGTGGAGAAGACGAAACCGGTGCCGGACAGGGTAACGGTGCGATGAAGCAGAAGATCAGCCATGCCGGGAAAATGCCGGTGCGCAGAATGCTGCAGAGCCTGTGTACGTTATTGATTGTGTTTCCGGGAATGTTTGCTTCGGCCAGTGAGAGCAGTTGGCTGATGGACCCGATGGAGCCGGATCTGGAAAACCTGCCGTCGCTGCAGAATGGCTGGCGGCTTTACACGAACTACTGCCTCGGCTGCCATTCGCTGAAGTATCAGCGCTATGAGCGAACCGCGGATGATCTTGCAGTGCCGCACGACATCGTCCTGGAGCAGTTGATCTTCACCGGCCAGAAGATTGGCGAGCCAATGACCACCAGCATGGATCCGCAACTCGCGAGGAACTGGTTTGGCGCAGCGCCACCAGATCTAACACTGGTGGCGCGCCTGCGCGGAGTCGAGTGGCTCTATAACTATTTGCGGACGTTCTATCTCGATGAGTCGCGGCCACTCGGGGTAAACAACAAAGTTTTTCCAAACGTTGGTATGCCCAACGTACTGCTGGGTCTGCAAGGCGTGCAGGTCGCGAATTGCCAGCCAGCCGAAACGCAAACGTGTGATGAACTCGTGCTGCAGGAAGGCACGGGTGCTTACACGAGTGAAGAGTTCGACGCGGCGGTTTACGATCTCGTGAACTTCCTCTACTACACTGGCGATCCGAGCCGCATGGAACGTCACCGAATTGGTGTCTACGTGCTGCTGTTCCTGGTTATTCTGTTTATGTTCACATGGTTGTTAGGCCGGGAATACCAGAAAGACGTTAAACACTGAGTCATCGGTCCGGCGTAGCACTGCGTCGGGACCCACCTTCCATATTCCGTTTCCCAAAGGTAAAGCATGAGCGTAGTTACAAAACGATCCTCAATGACGTTGTTCTCCGATGCGCGGGACCAATATTCCCATCGCGTCAGAATGGTACTGGCAGAGAAAGGCGTTGCGGTTGAAATCATTGATGTTGATCCGAATAACAAGCCTGAAGATCTCGCCGAGATCAATCCATACAACAGTCTGCCGACGCTGCTGGATCGCGATCTCGTCCTCTATGAGGCGAACGTGATCATGGAGTATCTGGACGAACGATTTCCACACCCGCCATTGCTGCCGGTGTATCCGGTGCAGCGCGCGCTGTCGCGACTGTGGATTACCCGGGTTGAACGGGAGTGGAGCGGTCGCCTGGATCTCCTGATGGCTGGCAAGGGGCGCGAAACGATGCTGAGCAAAGCCCGCAAGGAGTTACGGGAGAGTATTATCAGCATTGCGCCGATTTTCAGTGAGAAACCGTTTTTCATGAACGAAGATTTCTCGCTGGTCGATTGCTGTGTGGCACCTATCCTCTGGCGGCTCAAGGAAGTCGACATCAATTTACCCGAGCGCTCCACGAAGCCGCTGCAGATTTATATGCAGACCATGTTCGAGCGTGAGACTTTTGGCTCGAGCCTGACCGAGACTGAACTGGAAATGCACGAGTAGCAGCGTGTCGAAAAACACGCTGCCAGGGAGCCCTGAGGCCAGGGATGACCGAAGAATAAGCTACTGAGGTGCGCCACGATCTTGCCGGAAGAGTCTAAGAGCAAATCCAGAATTCCCTATCTGATCAGGGCGCTGTATGAGTGGATCATCGATAGTGAACTGACACCGTATCTGTTGGTCAGTGCGCAATCAGATCAGGTCCGAGTGCCGGCGGACTACGTCAGTGATGGCAAAATTGTCCTGAATGTCTCACCCGCCGCGATACGCGATATCCAGATCATGGATGCCGGGGTCAGCTTTGCCGGGCGCTTCGGCGGACGGCCCTTCGACGTTTACCTCCCGACGAGTTGTGTACTGGCGATCTATGCCAGGGAGACGGGCGAAGGGATGGCGTTCGAAGGGCAGGCGGAACGGGCTTCGGCGGGTGCAGGCCCCGATGATCCCGATCCTGCGCCGCCGCAAAAGCCCGGTGGCCATTTACAGATGGTCAAGTAGCGCACGTCAAGCGTCGGTATATTCGAACACCTTGACGATTTTCTGCACACCGTAAACGCTGCGAGCAACGTCAACCACCCGTTCAGCTTCCACGCGAGGCAGGATGCCCATCAGGTAGACGATGCCGTTTTCGGTTATTACCTTCACCCGGCGCGCCGATGTTTCGGCGTTGACCAGCAGTTTGGACTTGAGCTTCGCCGTAAGCACGCTGTCGTTCGATCTCGCCAGATAGGAAATAGGGCCACCGATTTCGAGTTCGTTGTGCACTTTGCGGACCTTGCCGATTTTCTCTGCCTGGGTTGTGGCCGCATTTTTCAGTGCTTCGCTGGACACCTGACCGAGCAGCAGCACCACTCCGTTGTAGCTGACAGCAACGAGATGTGCAGTTGAAAATCCGGCATCCGAATTTCGGATTTGTCGCTTCACCATGCTGCTGATCACGCTGTCGTCGAGCATGACGCCTTGTTCTCGAATGCCGGGGTCCCTGGAGAACGTGGCACAGCCACCCAGCACAAGCAGTGCCATAAGTGTTGCCGGAGAGAACAACGCGGACAGAAAACTCACGTGCCCGCGGCGTGAAAATCGATCGGTGTGGAGGTTATGCATAGGTGCTGAATGCGTCGCTGACCCAGTTGAACATGGGGCGGTAGTTTGGACGCGATACGGATACGACGTCAAATCTGCAGGCTCGAAAGCGCAGCCCCGGGTGGCTTAAGAGGAACGCGCGGGCAGCGGCAATTATTTTGCGTTGCTTGCGCACACCCACCGAACTCAAGCCGTCGCCATAGGCTGCATTGCGACGAAATCTGACTTCGATGAATACGAGTATTTCGTCGTCGAACATGATCAGGTCGAGTTCACCAAACTTCCGGCTGAAGTTTCTGCCGACAAGCTCGAGGCCCTGTTCGAGCAGAAATTCCGCCGCAGCTTCCTCGGCCCAGTTGCCAGCGTGTCGTGGCGGGTTCCTCAGACGCACATCTTCAGTTGCCGACGAACGGCAGGGCCTGCACCCTGGAGCGTCGGATGACGCCCCAGGTCAATTCACGACGGAATCTGCCATCGGCCGTGAGCGACAACACGCCCGTGCTGCCGAGCATCTGCGAAGTGGCGCTGCGATCCAGTAGCGCTAATGTGTTGCTCACGCGCAGCGCGTCGGCTCCCAGCGCATACAGCGATGAGAATGGGTTTGCGGCGAGGCCAAAGGTCTCATCGACGACCTGATAGAGCGGATCGTCGAACAGATACCAGGGCAATTCGCTGACGCGAAAGTCTGTCAGCTCACTCAGCTGCGCTGGTCGCGCACCACGCACCGCTTGAGAGGTGGTGTAGACCGGCAGGTTGTTGGCGAAATGAAATCGCAGAGCCGGCACGAGGGCGTTGGCTTCCACGTTGTTTACCAGCGCTACCACAGCATCCAGATCGCGCCTGGCGCGTGGCAGAAATTCCAGATCGAATTTGAAAGCAGCGTTCAATTCCTGCTTTCTTGCCAGGCTCGCGGCAACATTCATCGCAGTGCCGACCGATTCGGTGATCGTCTTCAGGTCGGTGAACGACTGCACAGTGAGGGGCCCCGTCCACTGGCTTTCCAGCTGCCTCTTGGCGCGTAACGACCATTCATCGTAAGTGTGCAGCAACAGCAGGCTTTCGATTCCATCGGCCTGCATTTGCCGGCCGATGGTGCGTGCCTCATCCTCAATCGCAAGCCCGAGTTGCAGTAAATTGACTGCCGGGACATCCCGCGTGCCGAGGTAGTTGAGGACCAGGGTTGGAATTTCGGGATTGAGGCGATTGAGGCGGGTGACGTTTTCTTTCTGCAATGGACCGATCAGCAGATCCACGCCGTCGGTGAGAACGCGCTCGTAGAGCTGTGCCAGCGGCTGGGATTGGGTGTCATAAAATGAGACTTCGAGAGCGGCGTCTGGGGTTCCGTGCGCGTCCGCGTTGGCGGCAAGGTAGGCGGCGATAAAGCCGTCGCGCACGGCACGACCGGCTCTGCTCAACCCACCACTGAGCGGTAATATGAGGCCGATGTGGCGCGGTTGCCACGATGCGCTTGCGACATTCGCCAGTGCGAGCGGTGGTCGTTGACTGGCGGGATGGTCGCGCCAGTTTGCGCGCCAGGCGCTGAGTACGCGTTGCTGTTCGCGTGCCGAGTGGCTGCGTAACAACTGCGCCTTCAGGCGCCACCAGCCGTCGGCGATCGTGTCTGTGTCGCCGCTGCGCGCCTGGTAACTCGCAGCGTAGCCGGAGGCGCGCCCCATGTAGAACCAGATCAGGTCGTTGTAGGGAAACCCCGGCCCGGGGTTTGCGCTGATGAGCCCATTTGCTGCGCAGACGTAGGCACCTCGTGCGGCGCACAGCTGGCCGCGAATCCACTCACGGCGGCGCACGTCTAGGACCGCCCGGGCGGTGGCCGCAGGCGTCGCCTGGAGGATCTCATCGAGCCCATCGAGCAGCCGCTCGGCGCGGCCGGGGTCGTCGTTGAACAGTGCGATCTGCGCGCTCAGCAGCCGATAGTTTGCGAGTTCCCCGCGTGGCAGCCAACCCGGTTCAATGCGTGCGAAAGTCGCGATTGCCTCACTTTCCAGGGCAAGATCCGCATAGGCGGTAGTCGCCTGGTAGAAGAGACTGGCCGCTCGATCTGCCGGACTGCTCGCCGCACGATCGAGCAGTCGCAGAATTTCCTGTTCGGATTGCGTCATGGCGGGCGCCGGATCGATCGTGCGTTGCGGGATGCTTTGACAGCCCCAGCTTGCGACAATGATCAGCCAGGCGAGGGCGGCAGTCGGTAGAGTTCTGCCGGAGTTCTCCTCATCGTTAAACGAAACGGCTACAGACATGGCTTTGATATGACCGGTACTCTTTATGTCGTCGCGACTCCCATTGGAAACCTGGGGGACATTTCGAGTCGAGCGGTAGAAATACTCTCGGAGGTTGAGATCATTGCGGCGGAGGATACCAGACGGACTCAGACCCTGTTAGCCGCCATCGGCGTACAACCGCCGAAAATGCTGGCGCTGCACAATCACAATGAAACCGCAGTCAGCACGCGGGTGAAGCGCGCGCTTGCCGCCGGGCAGACGGTGGCGCTCGTCAGTGATGCCGGCACACCGCTGCTGTCGGATCCCGGTTTCGAATTGGTGCGGCAGTGTTGTGCCGAAGGTCTCGACGTACGACCGGTGCCCGGTGCCAGTGCGCTCATGTGCGCGCTGTCCGTTTGTCCATTGCCGATGTCGGGGTTCCGCTTCCTCGGCTTTCTACCGGCCAAGGCCGCCGCACGGCGCAGCGCGTTGGCCCAGAGCGTCGCCGCCGGTGCTCCCGCCGTATTTTTCGAAGCACCGCACCGCATGCGCGAATGTCTCGCCGATATCGCGGATCTGGCCGGTGGCCGGCGAGTGTTCATCGGCCGGGAGATGACCAAGCGCCACGAAGCCTATCTGTGTGATCACGCACAGGTACTGCTTGATGAGCTCGATGCAAATGATCAATGGCGTGGCGAATTCGTTTGTGTGCTCGAAGGTCAGGCTGACGACCGCACACCGGCGGACGTGCGCCATACCATGAGCGTTCTGTGTCGGGAACTCGGTCCGGCCCAGGCGGCGAGATTGGGTGCAGCACTCCTGGGGGCTAAAAAAAGTGAGCTCTACGATCTGGCGCTGACGCTCAAGGCGTGACGCGCGCTCGATGACGGCTTGGCCGATGACTTATTGCCAGGTGGATGAATGGCTTATACTGGTGCGGAGCCGGCCAGGTAGTCGCTGGTTGTGTGCGGTCAGACGTACGCAGCGAGAGGAAAGTCCGGGCTCCACAGGACAGGGTGCCAGGTAATGCCTGGGGGGTGCGAACCTACGGAAAGTGCCACAGAAAGCAAACCGCCTAAGGCACGCATGCGTGCACGGCAAGGGTGAAAGGGTGCGGTAAGAGCGCACCGCGCCCGTGGTAACACGGGTGGCAGGGTAAACCCCACTCGGAGCAAGGCCAAATAGGAATCCAGCAGGTGTGGTCCGCACCGGATTCGGGTAGGCCGCTTGAGGTGTTTGGCGACAAACATCCTAGATGAATGACTACCCGTGATGTGCTGGCGACAGCCATGACGACAGAACCCGGCTTATCGGCCGGCTCGTTTCTCTAAAACAGGGTCGATTTCGAATAAGAAATCGAGTTTTAATTCCTGGACGATCTTTTTGTTAATGTTATTTCGAGAAAGTACGACCTAATTGACGTGATTTAACGGAATATCCCTCGAATTACCGCCAGTTAGTCGAAAAGTCCTTAATTTTCCGTAAGTTATCCGGTGTTCCGGGTTGACAGGCCATCACTCAGGTCTATAGTGTTATTTCGTGGGAAAAAGTGGGAATTAAGTCGAAGCGGGTGGGGAAAATCGCCGGATTCTGTGCCGTTGGCTCGGACTTCCGCGCGCGTGCCGTCGCTGAGCAGCAAAAGTCGTGTTTCGCGGAATCAACAGCGCTACTCTGGATGGCAAAGGCCGCATGGCTCTGCCCACGCGATTTCGTGAGCCGCTGAATCTGGGTTGCGACGGCAAAGTCGTCGTGACTATCGATATGCGCGAAAAGTGCCTGCTCCTGTATCCAGTGCCCGAATGGGAAATCGTCCAACGTAAGCTTGAGGCTCTGCCGAACATCGGCGAGCAGCCCCGCTTGCTGCAGCGGCTGTTGATCGGCCATGCCACCGACATAGAAATCGATTCGCAGGGACGGTTCCTGCTGCCTGCGATGTTGCGGGAATATGCCGGGTTCAAGAAGAAGCTCGTGCTCGTCGGCCAGGGCAACAAAATCG
>SMVA01038911.1_pt1 | contig 47737 bp, 47 predicted proteins | sample 2456451 | NCBI WGS metagenome assembly SMVA01 (sample SAMN11095933, study PRJNA526329) | marine sediment metagenome | biome: Marine sediment; feature: Surficial sediment; material: Deep marine sediment; isolation source: Hadal surficial sediment | place: Pacific Ocean | collected 2014-05 | depth...
AGAAGCTCCTGTGTCGGGCGGGGATACATCGGTGAGGCCGTGCGCGCAATCTGCCGGATGGCATTCACCTCGCTGTCGGCGCGGCGCTTCGAGGCGCGCATGGACAACGCCAACGAACGCAGCTGGCGGGTCGTGGAACGGCTCGGATTCACCCTCGAAGGAATACTGCGTGGAGATACCCGTGGGCCTTCGGGGGAGATACGCGATACCCGTGTCTACTCGATCGTAACGCTCGACGAATTGCGATGATGGGCTTAATCCATGACGGTTGAAGCATGGTTGCTGTTCTGTCTGATCGAGGCCGTGTTGTGCCTCCAGCCGGGACCTTCCGCCCTGGTGGTGATGTCGTTGGCGACGAGCGGTGGGCGGGCGAAGGGAATCGAAGCCACGGCGGGTGTCATCGTCGCCAACGCGGCGTATTTCATCGCCGCGGCCACGGGGTTGATTGCCGTACATATGCTGTCGGTCGAGATGTTTACCCTGATCAAATGGACCGGTGCGGCGTACCTGATCTGGTTGGGTGGTCGTGCGATCTGGTTGTCCTTCCAGCCGGTTCGGAATCTGGCGACCACGGCTGACTCGACCAAGCGGCCGTTCTGGCGGGGGCTGGTGGTGCAGGGCGCCAATCCGAATCTGCTGGTGTATTTCGGCGCGATTCTGCCTCAGTTCGTCGATCCGAACAGCGCGATTGCACCCCAGGTAGCGATTCTCGCGGTCAGTTCTTTCGTCATCGAGTTTTCCATCCTGAGTGGCTACTCGGTGTTGCTGGGTGAGCTGGGTCGGCGAGCCCTGGCGAACTATCGTGTTCACGTCGATCGCCTGGGTGGCATTCTGTTGATCGCCGCCGCCGCGGGCATCGCGTCGCTGTCCCGGGCATAGTCGGTATTGGTTCCATGGACTTCGAAGCCGTGCGGCAGTATCTGTTGGCGCGACCCGACGCGTGGGAGGATTTCCCGTTTGGTGGCGACGTCTATGTGTACAAGATCCGCCACAAAATGTTCGCCACCCTGGCGTACCGAGATGATTTGGCGAGCATGAACCTGAAGTGCGATCCCGAAGAGGCCATGGCGTTGCGCGACATCTTCAGCGCCGTAGTGCCTGGCTACCACATGAACAAAGCGCACTGGAATACGATCATTCTGGACGGCTCCATCCCGCGTGGTGAAATCGAACGAATGATTGATCGTTCATACGGGCTGGTGGTACGTAAGTTGACCCGCGCCGAGCGGCAGGCGTTGGAAGCCAAACATGGCGCCGATGCATTGTATCGCTGAGTGCTCTGGATCGGCTCACCCGGCGCGCGGCGTCACCAACCAGTAGCGGACGGCGGCGGCGTCCGCGGACAACGGCTCGCTGAGCTCGTATTTTTCGGCGTAGGCCATTTGCACGGGACGGATGACGTCGGCATCGGTTAACTCCTCGAGCGTGACCTCGTAGATCTTTATGTCGATCTTCAGGCGCACGTCGGGATCGTCCCGGACCCAGCCGGGCCAGTTCTTGGAATCGGGACTGGAGGCCGCGATGTAGAGTTCGCCGTCTACCTCGCTGCACCATACCGTAACGGAATGGGGGAGCAGATAGGGGGTCGCGACCTGGACGGCGATTTCTTTATAGGCGCGGCTGAACGACCAGTCGGCGGGTATCGCGCTGACGTCCCCGCCGAGCCACAGTCCGGGCCGTCCGTCCTGGGGTTCGCAGCCGACGCTGACGATCAGTGCAGAGAACATGACCAAGCCCGCAGCTAGTCTACCCATGGTGAAGCATCCGATGAGGCGATGATCCTGATGCTATTGGTCTGGAGATTTCGGGTCCAGTCCTTCTGCGTGCTTGGCAGCCAGGTGCTGGGCCGCGTCGATCAGGCCCCAGGCCTGCTGCTCGAGCTTGGCTCGATTACCCACGAACTGCAGCGCTTTGCGTGCCAGTTGCTGCGCTGCAGCCGGATCGCCGGCATCGAGATTGACCCGGCTCAACAGCAGCCACAGTTCAGGGGCGTCCGGGTCGATGCGGATGGCACGCTCCAGGGTGGCGATCGCCGTTTCGTGGTCGCCGCGAAGGCGTGCCGCATCCGCCTGGTCGTGCAGCGCCAGCGTCAGCGCGTGTTCCGGTCCGGGTGGTTGTGTAGGGTCGAGACCCGGTATCTGCGGTGCCGTGCGTGGCGGCGGCTGCGTGGACCCGGGTGGCGCGCTGCTGCAGCCCGCCAGCAGGACAATGGCCATCAGCGTCCATGCGAGCCGTTGATTGATGATCGAGGGGTTCAGCGACGCCCTGGTATTCAGTCGAACCATGATTTAACGCGTTCTCCGAGGGAAGGACCGCAGCCCGGCTTACCGGGCAAGTCTACCTTGTTGGGTAACACAATCCGCACTGTCGCGGCGCAATCGCTGCGTGCCCAGGCGCCGGTCGCGTAGTCGACGTCGCGTTCGATGAACCCCGGGGGCAGCGACTGGTTGAGTGGTACCGGGTTGAGCGAGCGCATCAGCTCGTCCCACACCCGCATTGCGCCGGCCGCCCCGGTCAATCCGACGGGACGATTGTCATCGTAGCCGATCCAGATGACGGACAGATGCCGGTTGTCGAAGCCAACGAACCAACTGTCCCGAAAGTCGTCCGACGTCCCGGTCTTGCCGGCAACGCCCCGGTTTCGAAACCGCGAAGTCTTGCCGGTTCCATTGCTCATGACGCTGCGCAGGCCGCTGTTCAGCTGGGCGATGGCGCTCGCATCGGCTACCTTGCGGATCGTAATCGGATAGTGCTGGGCCAGCGCGCCGGTTTCGTCGCGGACCTCGATTACCGACGTCGGTCGGGCGCTGAATCCACCACTTGCAAACACCGTATACAAGCGCGCCATATCCATGGGCGACATGTCGATAGCGCCCAGCAGCAACGAAGGATAGGCATTGGGTATTGGTCGATCGATGAGTTCGGCGAGCCGCTGCGCTGTTTTTTCGACGCCCAGCTCCAGTCCGAGTCGGACCGTGGCGACGTTGAGCGAGTCACCCAGGGCGCGTACCAGTGGAACCTGGCCGTGATACTTGCCGTCGAAGTTGTGGGGAGTCCAGGCGTCCGGTCGCGAGGGGTCGGCAATGAACGGCGTGTCGTCGATCTGCGAAGCCAGGTGATAGCGGCCCGACTCGAAGGCATTCAGATACACCACTGGTTTCATCAGCGAACCAACGGGCCGTTTCGCCATGAGCGCGCGGTTGAAGCCGGGGAAACCGGGGCGGCGACCGCCCACCAGTGCGAGCACGTCGCCGGTCTGGGTGCTCGTGACCACAGCCGCGGCCTGCAGTTCGTCTGGCGGCAGACCGCGCTGCGCTTCGAGAGCCTGCAGCGTGGTGCGTATCGCCGATTCGGTCTGTTCCTGAATTCTCGGGTTCAGCGTCGTGAACACCCGGTAACCGCCGGACCCGAGGAGCTGTTCGTCATACGAGTCCGCCAGTTGCCGCCGCACCAGATCCATGAAGCCCGGGTAGTAACGACCCCCACGGCGGGCGGGACGGGACAGTCGGGGCGGCTCGGACACGGTCGCCTCGTAGGTTGGCTGGTCGATCAACGCCTGGTCGCGCATCAGTCCCAACACGAGATCGCGTCGCTGGCGGGCCCGGTCGAGGTGTTGATAGGGGTTGTAGTAAGACGGGCCCCGGATGATGGCAACCAGCAATGCAATCTCGGGCGCGCCGAGCTCGGTGATCGGTTTGTTGAAGTAGAATTCCGAGGCGAGTCCGAAGCCATGGATTGCGCGGTTGCCATCCTGGCCGAGGTATATCTCATTGATGTAGGCGTTCAGCAGATCGGTCTTGTCGAATCGCAGTTCGAGGATGATCGCCATGGCGAGTTCCTTGAGTTTGCGGCCAAGGGTGCGGCGATTGTCGAGGAAGAAGCTCTTGACCAGCTGTTGTGTAAGGGTGCTGCCCCCCTGTTGCACTTCCCCGGCGCGCAGGTTCGTCCAGAAAGCGCGCGCAATGCCCATCCAGTCAAAGCCGGGATGCGCGTCGAAGCGCCGGTCCTCGACCACTTTCAGTGTTTCGGTCAACAGCGGTGGCGTGTCTTCGGGCGCTACGATCAGTCGGTCTTCACCGTGGCTGGCGAAGAAGCTGCCGATCTGCGGCGGTTCCAGGCGAACCAGCGGAATCCGTGCGTCGCTCTCGTCGTCCAGCGACAGGATGCGATCACTCGCGAAGCGAAGTCGCAACCGGGTGGCTGGGCGATAGCCGTCGCTGAAGGCGAAACCGCGCAACCAGACCTCCAGCACCCGGTCATCGCGATGAAATGTTCCAGGCGCGGAAAGCGATCCGGTCCTCGTGTAACCCAGGCGTTTGAGTTCAACCTCGAACTCGTCTACCGACAAGCCGAGCCCGGGATAGATTTCCAGTGGTTGGGCATAGATCCTCGCCGGTACCGACCAGCGTCGGCCCTCGAATGTCCCGGATATCACTCGGTCCAGGTACAGCAGATAGCCGGCCAGCACAGCGAAACCAATGGCGGCTGCGTACAACCCGAAACGCAGCAGCAATGCTGCTGCGCCGGGTCCGGGATTGCGGTGCCGACGGTCAGCCGGCATGGGAGAAAGTCAGCCGGTTGCCGGTCGTGGCTCGGGTCGCAACCAGGCGCCGACCCGGCGGATTCCGCCACGGAGCGCACGCCAGATTTTCGGCAACAACCAGCATAGAAGTACCAGGAAGAGCAGCAGCGATGTGAGGAATATAGCGGGATGATTGATGGCTGCCCAGAGGCCGAACAGCACTACGGCGTCCTCTGCGAGGGATGCCGTCCAGTTGCTGAAGGGTTCCGGTGAGGTGTTGATGAGTAACCGTCCACCGGTTTTGGTGGCGTGGGTCGCAGCGGTCAGTGAACCGCCCAGCAGGCCGGCAGCGATTGCCAACTCAGGTGCGGTCTCGCCCACGACGCCGGCGGCCAGCATTGCGCCGGCGGGAATCCGGATGAAGGTGTGCAGTGCGTCCCACGCGCTGTCTACCCCCGGTGTTTTATCGACGAAAAACTCGACCCAGTACATCAGTACCGCGGCAGCTATGACCAGCGGATCCTGAACCACGGCGAGTGTCGCCGGCAGCTCGACGTACCCGGTGAGGCCAGCGATGCCCAATACCGCGACTACGGCATAGAGGTTGATGCCGCTGGCCCAGGCGACTCCCATGGTCAACGCGATGGTCTGCAGCAGGCTGGTGTATTCGATCATCGATTCACTCCCGTGGGCCGAGCCTCCAGTCTCACGGGGGAAAGCTGAACGACGCCTGAATGCGGCGCCAGGGCTAGCCTGCTTCGGGGGAATCCTGGACCGTGGCGGGCCGTGTCTCCGCTCGAATCTGGTCGAGCAGGAAGTCGACGATCGCGAGGGATTCTCTGCGCCCGACGTCACCGACCTTGATCAGGTAGCGGTCGGCGACCACCAGCGTGGGGACCGCGCTGACTCCGTAGGCGCGCGTGCGGCGCTCGGCGCTGGCTGCTTTGCGACGTATCGCGGGTGAGTTGTAGGCTTCCAGAAACTCCTCGCGGGTCACGCCGTGACCGTCGACGTAGGCCGCCAACATCGCGGCGCTGACGAACTGCTTACCGCCGTCGTGGATGGCTCGAAACACGCGCTGGTGATTGGCGTCCAGTGCGTCCTTTTCCTGTAGCGCGTAGTAGCCCTGGCTCAAGATGCTCCAGTACCCGCTGAATGCTACCGGCGAGCGCTCGAAGGCAACGTCGCCCGGTGCCGTTGCCAGCCAGGATTCGATCAGGGGATCCAGGTTACGACAGTGGATGCAACCGTAGGAAAAGTACTCTACGACCGGAATGGGCAACCCGCGCCGCAGTGGTCGCGGGTTGTCCAGCAGCACGTAGTGCTCACCTTCCACGAAGCTGTCGGGTGAGCCCACGCCGCTGCTGTAGAGCAGGCCGTAGCCACCCACGCCGACCACCATCACGATCGCGAACCCGATGACCGTGTTGCGGATCAGGATCATCCGCTCTTTGGCCTTCCTGCGTGCCACCGAACCCTTCCGCGCAGTCGAGAAGCGAGCGAGTTTAGTACCTTGCGCCAGCTTTGGGAATTCAGGGGGGTTTGGTTAGAATGCCTCGCGCCCAAGGAGCCGACGATGTCCGAAAGTTACCTTCTCTACCACTACGCGAGCTGCCCGTTCTGCGCCCGCGTCGATCGGTTTCTGGACCAGTTCGACATCGACATCGAGCACCGGGACACGCTGCGCGATCCTCAGGCCCACACCGAACTCGTCGCGGGTGGTGGCCACTCGACCGTGCCTTGCCTGCGGATCAGCTCGGGTTCCGGGGTGCGCTGGCTCTACGAGTCGCTCGACATCATGAAGTACCTCCATGACCGACTGGTTGTGCGGGAGGGGCAGGCGTAGTCGGCCTTGGGTGAACGGGGTGCGCTGTCCTTGCCCGGTGGTTTCCGCCACGCGGGTTTGCTATGTTGCGCGGTTCTGATTCGAGCACTCGAATTGCAATTTAACAGGAGCCGCGCATGAAACTTGGCCTGATCGCTGGTTATTCGGGACGCAAGATGAATATCCCGATGGAGTTCATCAAACGAGCCGAGACCCTGGGCTACGACTCGGTCTGGACGTCCGAGGCCTACGGGTCGGATGCGGTGAGCCCGGCGGCATGGATTCTCGCCAATACCGACACCATCAAGGTGGGTACCGCGATCATGCAGATGCCGGCGCGCACGCCTGCGATGACCGCAATGACGGCGATGAGCCTGGCAGATCTGTCGGGAGGCCGGTTCATTGTGGGTCTCGGGGCATCGGGGCCACAGGTCATAGAGGGCTGGCACGGCGTTGCGTATGGTCGGCCGGTGACGCGTCTGAAGGAATATGTCGCGATCATGAAGCAGGTGTTTGCTCGCGAAGGGCCCCTGCACTTCCAGGGCAAGGAATACCAGATTCCCTATGAGGGAGAGCGGGCGACGGGGCTGGGCAAGCCGCTGAAGAGCATCCTGCACTGCGGCGAAGACATTCCGATCTATGCCGCGACGCTGACGCCTGCGGGAGTGGAGGCCGCGGCAGAGGTTGCGGATGGGTTCTTCCCGGTGTGGATGGATCCCGAGCAGTACAGTGTCTTTGAAGAGCCGATCAACAAAGGCTTTGCCGCCGCGGGCGACAAATCGCTGCTCGATTTCGACGTCGCGCCGTTCGTCACCGCAATCATGGGCGACGATGTCGAGGAATGCATGAAGCCGATTCGCGGCAACATGGCGCTGTACATCGGTGGCATGGGCGCCCGTGGCCAGAACTTCTACACCGACTACGCCAAGCGTCTCGGCTTCGAAGAAGACGCGATCAAAATCCAGGACCTGTTCCTGGAAGGGCGCAAGGACGAAGCGATGGCGGCGGTACCGGCGGAACTCATCGATGCCTGCCACCTTGTCGGGCCCGCGGACCGCATCAAGGACCGCCTCCAACGCTGGATCGATGCAGGCAAACAGGGTCACGTCTCGTCGATGCTGGTTGGCAGCTCCCAGCCGGAGGTGTTGGAACTGATTGCCGGGGCCGTTCTGTAGCGAAAGGCAGGTATCAGAGGGCTTCGACCAGCGCCCAGGCGCGCTCTGCGCGAACGCGACAGGCGTCTTTGAACTCCAATGCGGAGTCAGAGCTGGCGTTGCCGTCCAGCCCGCGTTTGTACACTCCTTGGATGATCCCGGCGGCCCGGAACAGGTTGTAGATGACGTAGAAACTCCAGTTTTCCACGTTCGCACGGCCCGCGAAGGCGCAGTAGTAGTCGAGCATCTGCTGTTCGCTGGGAATACCCAGGTCGCTGAGATCCGCACGGTTCAGGCCTTCGCTGTAGTACGAGTCTGCGTGGTAATCCATACAGACGTACCCGAGATCCGCGAGCGGATGGCCGAGCGTGGATAGCTCCCAGTCGATCACCCCGGCGATCCGTGGTTCGGTGGGGTGTATCAGCACGTTGCCCAGCCGAAAGTCGCCGTGCACGATCACGCGCTCTTCGCTTTCCGGAATGTGCGAGGGCAACCAGGACATCAACCTGTCCATCTCCGGCAGGTCCTCGGTCTTCGACGCAAGATACTGCTTCGACCACCGGGAAATCTGCCTGGCGTAGTAGTTGCCGGGCCGGCCGAAGGACTCCAGACCGACTGAAATGGGGTCGACACAGTGCAGCGCCGCCAGGACACGGGCCAGATCCTCATAGATCGCACCGCGTTCTGCGGCGCTCAGGGTAGGCAGCAATAGATCCGTGAACACCCGGCCCTCAACCTTCTCCATGAGGTAGAACTTCGTCCCGATCACAGACGGGTCTTCGCACGACACGAACATCCGCGGCACCGGTACGTCACTGTCGCGCAGTGCATCCATGACGCGGTGCTCCCGGTCCACCTGGTGCGCCGAGGGCAGCAGCTCACCCGGCGGCTGCTTGCGCATCACGTAATTGCCCGAAGCGGCCTCCAGTAGAAACGTCGGATTGCTCTGGCCACCTTCGAACTGTCGAATGGTGACGGGTGCTTCGAAGCCATCCAGGTTCGCAGCCAGATAGTCGAGTAGCGCCTGCTCGTCGAAACGATGGGCCTCGCGTACCGCGGTGAGTTCAGGCGCGTCGCTCATGCATGCTCCCAATTCAGAGGTCGCCCAGCATACGGCTTGATTCCGCGCGTCGCAAAATGCAACGCTAGTTCCCCACATTCGTTACGCACAGTTCGGGAGGAACGATGGCACTCAAACGACGCATGGCGGTGACGCTGCCGGCCAGCCCCTTTGTCAAAGACACCGTGGAACGGGTCCAATGGGCCGAGGCGAACGGGTACACGGACGCGTGGTTCGGAGATGGCGGCGCGCCGGACGCTTTGACGGCAGCGGCCGTGCTGGGGGCCACCACCAAAGACATCCGGATCGGGGTCGCCGTCACGCCGGTTTACACGCGCACACCCGCAGTGCTGGCGGCGACGGCTAACGTGCTGGGCCAGGTGTTGCCCGGGCGCTTCGTCATGGGGCTCGGCTCTTCGAGCCAGACCATGATGGGCGGTTGGCATGGCATTGAGCTGGATAAGCCGGTGACCCGGGTCAGGGAGACGGCGCTCATGGTTCGCTCGATGCTGGCGGGCGAAAAATCGAACTTCGATCTCGACACCATGGCCAGTCATGGATATCGGCAGTTCCCCATGGACGATCCGCCGCCGCTGTACCTGGCGGCGCTCCGGCCCAAGATGATCGAGATGGCCGCGGAGGTAGGTGACGGAGTGATCTTTAACCTGTGGCCGAAGGGCGCGCTGCCGAAGATGATGGAGCATGTGAAGATCGGCGCGGAACGCGCCGGCAAGAATTGGCAGGACGTCGAGGTGGTCAACCGGGCCATGGTGCTGGTGACGGACGATAAGGACGGCGCGCGGGCGCGTTTTCGGGCGGCGTTTGCGCCTTACTACGCCACCCCGGTTTACAACCGGTTTCTGGCCTGGGCCGGGTACAGCGATGCAGCCTCGACGATCACTGAAGGCTGGGCAGAGAAAGATCGTGAGAAAACCGGCGGCGCGCTCACTGATGCGCTGATCGACGAGATCGCCATTATCGGCGTGGAAGAGGAGTGCCGCGAGCGAGTGCTGGCTGACGCCGCAGGTGGTATTCATACGCATATCATCGCGCCGCTCGGTGGTGCAACGGCGGAAGAAACGGAGCGAACGTTCGCAACATTTACACCCGACGTGTTTTCGGTCGGATAGGGGGTCCCGTGGATTACCAGAAAATCATTCTCGATCAGCCGTTGCCGAGAGTGCAGCGCATTACGTTGAACCGACCGGATAAGCGTAATCCGCTGTCCAATGAGTTGCGCGGCGAGATGTTCCACGCGCTGGAGACGGGCGACCAGGATCCGGACATTGCGGTGACCATCATTCGCGGCGCAGGCTCGTGCTTCTCTGCGGGCTACGACCTGAAGTCAAACGTTGCGAAAGATCAGCCGTACTACAGCGCCGGGGGATTGGGCAACTGGCCCCGCCACGTGGTGGACGGATTCCTGGGAATGTGGGATCTGGCCAAGCCGGTCATCGCCCAGGTGCACGGTTATTGCCTAGCCGGCGGGACCGAGTTGGCCACGGCCTGCGATCTGGTGTACGTGGCCGAGGATGCCAAGATCGGCTATCCGGTGGTCCGTGCCATCAGCCCACCGGACAACCAGTTCTATCCCTGGATCGTGGGCCTGCGCCGGGCCATGGAGCTGATGCTCACCGGCGACTCCATGTCGGGGGAAGAAGCCGCACAGTCCGGGTTTGCCAATCGCGCGTTCCCCGCGGACGAACTCGAGGCGAACGTGCTGCGCATCGCGGAACGGGTCGCCCGGGTTCCCAGTGACATTCAGCAGATCAATAAGCGTGCGGTGCACCGACAGATGGACGCGATGGGCATCCGCGCGGCGATTCGCGCGGGCACTGAGATGCAGACGCTCGCCACCTTTACCCGCTCGACCCAGGCTCACCTGGCCGAACTTCGGGAAAGCCTGACCGACGCGCTGACCAAACGCGACGAGCAGTTCGGCGATTATCGTACGGCAGATAAAACCGGCGGCGACTGAACGGTAAAGCTAAGCGGCGCGGCGCAGCGCCTCGATCCGCTCACCGATGGGCGGGTGCGACGCGAACAAGGCTTGCATGCCCTTGCGCAGGCCACCGGCAATGGCGAACGCAACGAGGGTTTCCGGCATGGTGTTCGGCATCTCATGGGCCGCGCGCAGACGTTCCAACGCGGCCACCATGTTGCCGCGTCCGGCCAGGTTTGCTCCGGCCGCGTCGGCCCGGAATTCACGGTGCCTCGAGAACCACATCACCACCATGCTGGCGAGCAGACCGAGCACGATCTGCGCGACGATCGTAGTGACCCAGAATCCGATCCCATAGCCGTGTTCGTTTCTCAGTAGTACCCGGTCGACGAAAAACCCGATGATGCGCGAAAAGAAGATCACGAAGGTGTTCATCACGCCCTGGAGCAGCGTCAGGGTCAGCATGTCACCGTTGGCAACGTGGCCGATTTCATGGCCAAGTACTGCCTTCACTTCGTCGCCGTTCATGTTTTCGAGCAGCCCGCTGCTTACCGCTACCAGCGCCTTGTTCCGACTCGCGCCGGTGGCGAACGCGTTGGGTTGGGGCGATGGGAATACCGCCACTTCGGGCATCGCGATGCCCGCGTCCCGCGCGAGCCCCGCGACCGTATCCAGCAGCCAGCGTTCCGTGTCGTTGGTGGGAGATTCGATTACCTTCGCCCCCGTGGAGCGCTTGGCGATCCACTTCGACAGGGCCAGCGATATGAAGGACCCGCCCATGCCGAACGCGGCCGAGAAGACCAGCAGACTCGTCAGATTCAAGTCGACGCCATTGGACGAGAGATAGGACTCCAACCCGAAGACGCTGAAGGTGATGCTCAGCAGAACCAGTACCGCTACGTTGGTCGCGATGAACAGGAGAACCCTCGTCATTTGCGCAACTCCTCAAAAGCGCTCGGGATCCCATTGAATATATGGCCTATTCAGCGCGCTTCAAGGGGTCCGGGAGCCGTATTTGACGATGCTATGCTGCGCCGGTGGAACTCGATGGGCGTTGATGGAACGCCCCGACGCCCGGCACGTATTCCTCCCGTTAGGCGCAGGTACCCGCTGGCTCTTAAAGGGCTATACAATGGCCGGTCTTTGAAACTGGGGGCGACGACGGAATGAAAGTCGACGGCGGCGTAGGCTTCGAACTCGACAAGGTGGGGGCTCAGGCGCAGGAACTGGAGGAGATGGGCTACAGCGGGCTGCTGTCCGCGGAAACCAGTCACGACCCCTTCTTTCCACTCGTCGTTGCAGCGCAGCAGACTCAGAACATCGACTTGATGACTTCGATTGCCGTCGCCTTCGCCCGCACCCCGATGCTCCTGGCGAACATTGGCCACGACCTGAACGCGGTGTCCAAGGGACGTTTCGTTCTAGGACTCGGATCTCAGATCCGGCCGCACATCACCAAACGATTCAGCATGCCCTGGTCGGAACCGGCGGCGCGGATGCGCGAGTTCATTCTGGCAATGCGTGCGATCTGGGCAACCTGGCACGAAGGTGCTCCGATGGAGTTCGCCGGCAAGTTCTACACCCACACGTTGATGACTCCGTTCTTTACGCCGACGGACAATGACTACGGGGCGCCGCGGGTGTTCCTGGCCGCCGTTGGGCCGCTCATGACCGAGGTCGCCGGAGAGGTTGCCGATGGGGTGATCGCGCATGCGTTCACCACGGAAAAATATCTTCGAGAAACGACCATACCGGCGCTGGAGCGGGGCTTCGCGAAGGCAGGCAAGAGTCGCGACGACTTCGAAATCAGCTACCCGGTGTTCGTGGTCACGGGGCAGGACGAGAAGGAACTGGAGCAGGCGAAAACGGCAACCTGCCGGCAGATCGCGTTCTACGGTTCGACCCCGGCGTACAAACCCGTGCTCGATTCGATCGGCGTTGGCGAGTTGCAGGCCGAGCTGAACACGATGTCCAAGCAAGGTCGCTGGGAAGCCATGGGTGACCTGATCGATGACAGCATCCTCGAGAATTTCGCCGTTATTGGTGAACCGTCCAGCATCGCTGGGCAGATTCGCACGCGTTACGGCGACATCATCGATCGCACGTCCGCCGCCTATGCGCACATCCCGAAACAGGATCGCATCAAGATCATTGAAGAACTGACCGCCTGACGCTGAGGGAGCTGCCGTGAAAGTAGATGCCGGCCTCGGACCACAACTCGAGCGGGTGGCCGAGGTTGCGCGTGAGTACGAACAACTCGGGGTGGACGGTGTTCGCACCGCGGAGACCGCCCACGACCCGTTCATGCCCCTGTTGCTCGCGGCCGAACACAGCGAGCGAATCGAACTGATCACCTCGATCGCGGTTGCCTTTGCGCGCAGCCCCATGTTGCTCGCGAACGTTGGCCACGACCTCAATGCCTACTCGAAGGGTCGCTTGACCATCGGGCTGGGCTCGCAGATCAAGCCCCACATTACCAAGCGGTTCAGCATGCCCTGGGACTCGCCCGCCGCAAAGATGCGCGAACTGGTTCTGGCGATGCGTGCGATCTGGGCGAACTGGTACGACGCAGAGCCGCTTCAATTTGTCGGCAAGTACTACACGCACACTCTGATGACGCCTGCCTTCGCCCCGGAGAACACCGAATACGGAGCGCCCAAGGTGATCCTCGCCGCGGTGGGTCCAAGGATGACGGAGGTGGCCGGAGAAGTGGCCGATGGCATGATCATCCACCCATTCAGCACGGTCGCGTTCATCGAGTCGGTGACGCTGCCTGCGATTGAAGCGGGGCTTGCCAAGGTGGGCAAGAGCCGGCAGCAGTTTGAGATCTCTTATTCGAACTTCGTGGTCTCCGGGGACAATGAGGAGGCGTTCGCGAAGAGCAAACGTCAGGTGTGCGAGCGGATTGCGTTTTACGGTTCGACGCCTGCATATCGTGGCGTTCTCGAGTCCATCGGTGTTGGCGAGCTGCAGCCGGAACTCAATGCCATGTCCAAACAAGGGCGCTGGCAGGAAATGGGTACGCTGATCAGCGACGACATCCTCGAGGCCTTTGCGGTGGTTGGGGAGCCCAAGGACATCGTTCCTGAAATCAAACGCCGCTACGGCAATTTCGTCGATCGCACGTCCGGCGGCTTCGGGTTCGTCGATGCGGACGCGCGCCGCGCGATGATTGCTGAGTTGCAGGCCCACTGAGCGGAGACACGATGGCGTTGCCAAAGGAACTCGCGCTCGATGCGGGGCAGATCGATGAGCTGATGGCCAGTCAGTGGAACATGCGTGTCGCCTCGATGGGCCCCGGCGCGCGGATCAATCTCACGCCGATGTGGTTCGGCTGGGCAGGCGGTCGCGTCTACTTTTTTGGCCGCGGGCAGAAGGTTGTGAACTTGCGCCGCACACCGGAATGTTCCGTGATCGTGGATCGTAATGAGAAGTTCCCGGAACTGCAGGCAATCATGATTCAGGGACGGGCCGAAGTGCTGGAAGACGCGACGGCGGAACATGCGGATCCGTTTCTCGCGCAAGCGCGCCAACAGATGGGGATCAAGTACAACGGCGGCCACGGCAAGCCTCCGGTGGATGACCCGGCGCCCAATAGCGCGAGTGCCGGCGGACGCAATCGCCGCTGGGTCGTGGTGATACCGGATCAGATCGTGACCTGGGACAACTTCAAACTGGGCTTGCTGAGCTGACCTGGGACGGGAGAGAAAAATTGACCGGATTGAAGGACAAAGTCGTGCTCGTAACCGGGGCGGCTTCGGGGATTGGCCGCGCTTGCGCCGATGCGTTTGCCGCGGAAGGCTGTCGGGTCATGCTGAGCGATATCCAGGATGACCTTGGCACCGACGCGGTGGAATCGATTGCGGCGACGGGCGCCGAGGCCGTCTATCAGCATCACGATGTGACCAGCGAGCAGGACTGGGCTTCGGTGGTGCGCGACGTAGAGCAACGCTGGGGCGCTCTGCACGTGCTGGTCAACAACGCAGGAATTGCCTGGGCGGGCAGCATTCTCGACATGACCCTCGAAGACTGGCGCCGGCAGACCGCAGTGAATCTGGACGGCGTGTTTCTCGGCACGCGCGCGGCGATTCCGCTGATCAACGCCTCCGGCGGTGGATCCATCGTCAACCTGTCGTCGGTGGCAGGTTTGCAAGGCTCCGCGACGCTGTCCGGATACTGTGCGACCAAGGGCGGGGTGCGGCTGTTTACCAAAGCGGTCGCCCTGGAGTGTGCAGCGAACGGCTGGCCGATCAGGGTGAATTCGGTGCACCCGGGGATCATCGCGACACCGATCTGGAACAGCATCATCCCGGACGCACTAATGGCGGGCGCAAATACCCTGGAGCCGAGTGAACTGGCGGCCGAAGCGGTGCCGGGAGGCGCGGTGGGGAGTCCGACCAACATCGCGGACGGCGTGGTGTTTCTTGCGTCTGACCAGGCCAGCTACATGAACGGCGCCGAGCTGGTCATCGATGCAGGCATTACCGCCTGAATTCACTTTCACTGCAGGATACCTCCATAGTTAATAGAATGTTTTGGTATAAGTAGAGCGTTATTAATATGTATCTGTTTTGTAACGCTTACATAGTGCGAGACAAACGGTAAGTGTTCGCTAACTTCATTGGCATACGTTACAAGGGGGGGACAGCAACCCTCACCACTTTTTCTTAGGATTGGTTCCATAGTGTGACGCAAGCCCTATAGAATGGCTGCATCCAAGGGGGATATGCGCACGGATATGGACGTGAACTCGAAAATGCTGCTCGCAGGCCGGCTATTGTCGATGGTCAAGCGTGCACCCTTCATTGTCCGGCTCGAAGTGCTGGCTGTCGCGGTCGCACTGATTGCGGCCGTAGGCCTGGCTGAGTTCTACGGTCCGGTGGACTATGAACGCAGTGCGTTCGCCATTCCGGCGGGTATTCACCAGCGGGCGGCCTGGGAGGAGGAAGTAGGGACGTTCGCGGCCCAGATGCATCGGGCGTTCGGGGTACGCAAGAGCGTGGCGGACGAGTTCTCGGGATGGATTCTGGAAGCATCGACCCGCCAGAGTCTGGCACCGGAACTGGTCGCCAGCGTGATATTTGCCGAAAGCTCATTCCGCAAGCACGTCAAATCGCATGTCGGCGCCATGGGGCCAGCCCAGGTGCGGCCGTACTGGCGAGGCTTCTGCGGTTCGGATCTCGGTGATCCGGAACAGAATGTCTACTGCGGGGCGCAGATCCTTTCCCACTACCAGACGGTCTGCGGTGATGAGCAGTGTGCGTTGCTGGCATACAACGTCGGCATCAACCAGGATGACGAACTCATGCACACCGCGGGTCGGCGCTACGTACGCAAGATTGACGAGCACCGCGCCCGGTTCGACGCTATCGTCCTCTAAGCCCTTTCGAATTTGCCAATGACGGGTTGCGCATGCACGATGCGTCGCATAGCGCGACGTCCGTAGCGCAAATCGAGAGACCCCATGGCCGATTTCGGTGTCTTGATGTTCGCGACCGAGTACTCGATCGCGCCCCATGTGCTTGCGAGTGCGGCTGAAGCCAGGGGGTTTGAATCCCTGTTTTTACCCGAGCATACGCACATTCCGGCAGTTCGTGAGACAGCCTGGCCCGGCGGGCGCGAACTGCCCCGCGAATACTGGAATACCTATGATCCGTTCGTGGCCCTTGCGGCGGCAGCGGTCGTGACACAGACCCTGAAACTGGGCACGGGTATCACGTTGATCACGGAGCGAGAGCCGATTCTGATGGCAAAACAGGTCGCCACCCTGGACAAGCTGTCGGACGGTCGGGTGCTGCTGGGCGTTGGCGCGGGTTGGAACCGGGAAGAGATGGCAAACCATGGGACCGACTACGCGACGCGCTGGCCGTTGCTGCAAGAGCGCATCGAAGCGATGCGTGCCATCTGGAACGACGACGAAGCTCAGTACCATGGCAAGCTGGTCGACTTCGATCCGCTCTGGGCTTTCCCCAAACCCGTGCAACCCGGAGGGCCGCCGGTCTTGCTGGGCGCCTCGTCGAGGTGGGTTTATGAACGGATTGCAGCATACGGGGACGGCTGGATGCCCATTCATCAGGATCAGGCGCGCGCTGCCGCCCAGGGCGAGGTGGACTATGTGGAAGGAATTGCCCGTACCCGTGAAGCCTGGCAGGCATCGGCGCGCGCGGGCGAACCGGACTTCAGCATCTTTGGGGTCGGACCGGATCCGGCGCGGATCGAAGCGTTGCTCGAGATGGGTTTCAATCGAATCATCCTGGCTCTGCCCTCGGCAGACGCGGACACCGTGATTCCCTTGCTCGACCGCTACGCTGCGGTCGCCGGCGCCATCAACGGTTGATCGTGCACTGCCGTAGCGCCTGCGGTGCGTGTTGTATCGCGCCCTCGATCAGCTCCGCGATCCCGGGAATGCCTGGGGGTAAACCTGCCGGGGTGCGTTGTATTCAGCTGACCTCTGAGAGGAAATGCGCCCTGTTCGGGAAGCCCGAGCGGCCAAAGGTTTGCTTGGATTTCAAGGCGGATGTAGCGGTATGTGGCCGCGACCGGATCACCGCACTGCGTCTGCTGGGCGAACTCGAGAAGCAGAGTTCGCCGACGCTCAGCTAAGCAGCGCATCCATTGCGGCGACGACGTCGGCTTCACTACGCACCCGCGTCGCGCGCATCCCGGCGCTGATGGCCCCATCCACGTTTGCCTGGCTGTCGTCAATGAAGTGAATCTCGCCCGGTGCGAACCCCATGTCGCTGGCCACCCATCGGTAGGACTCCGGGTCTGGTTTGCGGCGCCCGATCTCGGAGGAAACGTAGATTTTCCGAAAACCCTTGATGGCGTCGGGATAGTCTCTCTGCCACTGCGCCTGGTGGGTCGGATTGGTGTTGGTGAAGCAGAAGCACGGCAGCCGTGCGGACAGGCTTGGCAGTCGGGCGGTGACGTCCGCGTAGGGACCGCGAAACAGAGCATTCCAACCCGCTTGCCAACCCGATGCAGGTAGCTCGATATCGAGCATGCGGCTTAGGTGTGCGGCATAGTCGTGAAAGTCGAGCTGTCCTGTTTCATGACGCCTATAGGCCTCATCCAGAACCCAGCGTGTGATCAGGGTATCGGTGGATTCGCCGGACAGGTCAGCCCAATGGGCGAACACTCGGCGGACGTCTAACTCGAGGATTACGTTGCCCAGATCGAACAACACCGCCCGGGTTGGATCTGACGGGCAAGGTCGCTTAGAAACCCGCGTCACCGGCACGGATGGTTGCGTGAAAGTCCGAATCCAGAGGCTCATAGACATTGGTGCCGGGCTTCATAACGTACAGAGACTCGCCGACGAGCTCCGGGTCGTAGCCCTGCTTGCGCAACTCGACCTTGACCATCTTGAAGGTTCCGGTGACGTCGATGTCTCGCTGGATTCTGAGAAACACCGGCCGCGCGTAAGCCGGTAGTTCACGGGCGATAAAGGTAGAGAAATCACTGAGGTCCAGCGCTTCGTGTCCCTCGTCGAGTACCAGTGCTGCCATCCCGGCACGCCCGTCGGCGCGCGGCACATCGACGCCGTAGACGTTGCAGAAGTGAACCTGCCGATGGCGATTGACGACCTCGCCTACCTCATTGGTCGACACGTTCTCCGACTTCCAGCGAAACGTATCGCCGACTCGATCGACGAACTGAAAGTGTGGCAGGCCGAAGCTGAATCCGACGTCGATGCGGCGAATCAGATCGCCTGAGTTGAACCAGGAGTCTCCGGGACTGCGCACATCGCGGACGATCTTGGCCTCGGTCGCTTCCGCGTCGGTGTACCCCTCGAAGACCTGCTGGTCGTTGATTTCGGCCAGCAGGAGTCCGGGCTCCCCTTTGGTTGCCTCGATGCAGTGACCATTTTCGTCGCGAATGATCTGGTCCTCATCCACGTCGTAGCGCACCAGGGCGATCTTCTGGGTGGTGGTGCCGATGGTCAGTTGTTTGTTGAGCAGGTTGGCAAACGCCACGTTGCCTTCGCTGGCGCCGTAAAACTCTGCGATTCGCTTGATGCCGAAGCGCTGCTTGAATTCCAACCAGATGTCGGGGCGCAGACCGTTGCCGGCGATGCTTCGAAGCGGGTTGTCGGCGTCATCGGGCCGCACCGGCTGGTTCAATAGATATCTGCACAGCTCGCCGATATAGATCAGGCAGGTCGCCTGGTGCTCGCGCACTTCGTCCAACAGGCGACTCGCCGAGAACCTCCGCCGGATGACCATTGATGCACCAGATGCCAGCGCCGGTCCGAAGCCGATCATCAGGCCGGTGCCGTGGTAGAGCGGCAGGCAGATGTAGATTCGGTCGTTCTCGTCACACTTCAGCAGCGCCTTCGCGCTGGTCATCGCGCTCATCAGGTATCGGCGGTGAGAGACGATCGCGGCCTTGGGCAACCCCGTGGTCCCGGAGGTGAACAGATACAGCGCAGAATCGCCGAGGGTTACCGTTGCGGTGGATGCCGGGTTGTCGGCAGGCGCGTCGGCGCTCTCGGCCGCGAGATCGATGGCCCAGTTGGGGGCCGGCTGACTGCCCGCGTCGGGGACGTAAACATAGTCCTCACCCTCGTTGAGGTTCAGTTCCGCCTTCACCTCTTCGACCGATCCGACCAGCTCTTCGCCGATGATGCAGAGCTTGGATTGGGTGACGTTGATGCAGTGAATCAGCGGCCGTTCGCGCAGGTTCGTGTTGATCAGACCGGCAATCGCGCCGAGCTTGCAGACCGCGGTGATCGCCGCCAGGTATTCGATTCGATTCTCCATCAACAGGCTGACGGTGTCGCCCTTGCCAACGCCGCGCCTGGCCAGGCCATGTGCATAGCGATTAGCCAGCGCGTTGAAGTCGGCCCAGGTGATGGTTTTGCCCTCGAACAGAATCATTGGGCGATTGCCGAACGTCCGAGCATTGTGTTCGACGCGACTACCGATCGAATCCGTGATGCTGGCGGCCCGTGGTTTCAGGTGCCGGACGGCCGCAACGACGGTACCGATCTCCTTGAATGCGGACCACACCCCCTTCAGCCCGGTGTTTGTCGTGCGAGCGTCAGCCATGGTTCGTCCTCACCGCGTGCCCTGAGCAGCAAGATACGCGGGCGTCTGGCCGCGGGCAAGAAACCAGACAGGTACTTGCGGTCATCGATGAGGGCAGCGAAGCTGTTGGCCACACAATGTTCGGCGCACGAAGGACGAAGGGACAGCAGCTATGGCGCATTGGCAGATCGGTGACGTAAAGATAACCCGGGTAGTCGAGCTTGAAGTTGCCGGCGGGTCGCGCTTCATCCTGCCCGATGCGACGCCCGAGGCCTGCCTGGAGATTGGTTGGATGCACCCGCACTTCATGACCGCCGAAGGCAAGTTGATCATGAGTGTGCATGCGCTGGTTGTGGATACCGGGTCGCGCAGGATCGTTGTCGATACCTGCATCGGCAACGACAAGCAGCGCAGCATTCCAGCGTGGACCAACCTGCAGACGACGTTCCTGGAGGATCTCACACGCGCGGGTTATCCACGCGAGTCCGTCGATACGGTGTTGTGCACCCATCTGCATGTTGATCATGTCGGCTGGAACACGATGCTGGTTGACGGCGAGTGGCTGCCGACGTTTCCCAACGCGCGATACCTCATGGCCGAGACCGAATGGCGCTACTGGGACGCGAACGAGGACGAGGCCGCATATGGTCCCGTGCTGGCGGACTCCGTGCGGCCGGTGTTCGAAGCCGGGCTGGTGGATCTGGTCGATGCGGAGCACCAGTTGTGCGACGAGGTATGGCTGGAGCCCACCCCCGGGCACACGCCGGGACATGTAAGCGTGCGTATATCGTCGGGCGGTGAGAATGCGTTGATCACCGGGGATTGCATTCATCACCCGTGTCAGATGGCACGGAGCGACTGGTCGAGTTCCGCGGACTACGATGCTGCGCAGGCGCGCAGCACCCGCGACGCATTGCTGGACCGCTACGCGGACGGGCCCGTGCTGATCATCGGTACGCACTTTGCGACGCCGACGGCAGGTCATATCAAGCGTGACGGTGATCGCTACAGCTTCGTGGCGCTCACGGACGCTTGATCGCATCGAACGCAGATAAGCGCTAGCCCACCTCCTGGCTATCCGGGTGTCGCTCGCGCTGGCGCATGATCCACTCGGCCTGTTCGTCCAGCGCGGTCTCACCGAGTGCCCTTAGAATTTCCCGGCGATCGTCGTCAGATTCGGTACTGTGCAGGCGGCGCAACGCTTCCTTCATGATCCGGTGCATGAAGCTGAACTGTTTGATCAGCTCCATGTCGGCTTTTTTGTGGGAGTAAAACTCCCTGAAACCAGCGATCAAAGGCAGTAGCCCCATCATCGCCATCATCGGAGCCTTCCAGGTTTCGGAGAGCGCGTACTGCACCAACGCCAGAATGACGGCGATCACGATGCCGGTCCAGAAGCAGAATTTCCCGATCAGCGCATTCCGCTTGTGGGCGGCAATTTTCTCCGGAACTCGGCGTCCGAAGAAATCCCTTTGTCCACCGACCCAACGCTCGATCGCGAAGCTGATCCCAGCGCTGGTCGGTGCGTCGAGCAGTGCGGTCGCGCGACGCCCGGTGAAGCGCAGGACATGCCTGATCCAGCCCAGCTCGATGTCTTGTTTGCTCAGATAGCTGTCGTGGTTGTACTGCGTTGGCGTAGGTGAGGTGACACCGGCGGCTGTCCAGTAGAACTGCACCCGCAGGCTTTCGGCGAGGACCCGGTAGTCGAGGTGGCGGCGGTGCCAACCGCCCTTCTGAGCGACGAAAACCAGGGCGATGCCGGCAGTGAGCAGTCCCAGGTAGGGATAGATCATCAGTTCCTGGCCGGGCAGGTCGGCAAACGCGACGAAGCACAATCCTGCAGTTATCCCGATGCCCAGCATGGCCCGCCAATAGCCGTCGATCCGACGCTGAAAACGCAGCGCGAGCCAATCGGCGACCTTGAACGCTTGCTCGATGCGCCGTGCCCCTCGAGGGATCGAGTCCGCGCTCGAGCTCAACGCCCAGCCTTCACGCTCTATCGTTTCGAGGTGCAGCCGTGCGTCCGCGTTGAACTCCGCGATGCGCGTGAACACCAGGTCGTAGCGCTCGGGTAGCTCGGTGGTGCGAGGGTTTACTTCGTCAGCGGTAAACCACGAAACCTCGCCGGCGACCCCGGTTGGCCCGCCGGCCATCTCGGGTGGCCCGCCGGCCACTCCGGCTGGCTGGTGTCCATGCTGAATTCGCGAGCAGGTGATGTGATAGACCAGGTCGCTTTCGTCGTTGACGAGGTTGAGGGACAGTCCGGCGCGCTGCTCGGAGAGTCCCGGCATGTAGTCGCGCTGGTGAAACTCGATGACCTGGGCGGTTCCGCCGGTTTGCGACGACTCCAACCCATCCCATAGTGCGAGCAGGATGTGGCAGTGCGATGCAATGAACACTCCGAGTTGCGCATACTGAAGGTCGCGAGTGCTGACCTCGGCGGAACGAGGTTCCTTCCATGACCAGTCGGGTACCGGGAAATCGATAGCTTGCGCGACCAGGTTCTCGAACTCATCGCGCGAAGCCAATTCCGCGAAATCCTCCAGGTACTCGTCCCTGTGCATTGGCAACGGAGCAATCAGGCGGAGACCGAGATCCAGGGCCACGCGCGCCACCAGCCGGTCTGCGCCTTCCGCCAACGGGCTCATCACTTCCAGCGGTTGCCCTGGGTAGCGCTGGTGGAGCTCTTCGAAGAACGCGCGGACGCGCTCCTCGAGCAGTGGCAGTTCCCCGGCAACCAGATCCCGGTGCCCGGTGACCCCGATAACGAGCGGTACCGGAAGCGCCGGGATGGTGTCCTCGGGCGGCACGTTGGTCACTCGTTGGTCTGCCGGCGGAGTGGATCTGCTTTCGGGATCTACGGTTGCCATGCGGCGCTATCGTGATTGCGTGATCTCGATATGGTAGCGCCGTCGGGTATCGATCAACCAGCGTTCCAGGCGGCGGCGCAAGGGTGGGAAATCCAGGCTTGCGATAGCGATCCCCAGCGGCAGCATCCAGAATCCCAGAATCGGGAGAAAACCGAGCAGCCCGCCGCCGATCAATGCGAATCCAACCAGTGATCGGACGCCGGGTGGAAGATAGCGTTGCGCCCAGCGCAGGGTCCGGTAGGTGATGATCACCAACCGGTGTTTCCAGTGCCGTGCGCGCCGTCGCGCCCGTCGCGCCCGTCGGACGCGGGGTGCAGGTCGTGATTGCGGTTCGGACATGAGGTTCCCTAAACCATGATCGGGCTGTCGTCCGGTTCCTCATGCCGATCGGGATTCGCGCGCCGGTCCAGGCCGGGGTCGATCGAGGTGAAGTGATAGCGGCCGTCCTCGCCCAGGGACCGCTCGATTCGATTGCGGTGCATCAGCAGATGCAGATGCGCGATGGCCTCGCCGAGCGCCATCATCATCTGGCGAGGGTCCAGCTTGCGCTTGAACAGTACCGGTAACAGGTCTTTTGCGACTTTCGGTTCGACGCAGTGCTCTTCGATCGCGAGCATGCGGTCTTCGTGGTGATCGACCAGCTCACGAAGCCGCTCGCGGACGCCGTAGAACGGCAGGTTGTGGGCCGGCAGGACGAGCGTGTTGCTGGGCGTGCTCATGAATTTGTCATGGGACTCCATCCAGACGCGCAGCGGGTCCGCGTCCGGCTCCGTTGGGAAGACGCTGACGTTGGACGTAATGATCGGCAGAATCTGATCCCCCGACAGCATGATGCCCAGGCTCTTGCAGTGCAGGCAGGCGTGCTCCGGTGAGTGGCCGGATCCGACCACCACGGACCAGTCGCGACCGCCAATGGTCAGCACGTCGCCGTCTTTCAGACGCTGAAAGCCCGTCGGCATGGTGGGCATGGTGAACCCGTCATCGGACCTCTTTTGCCACATCTGCCGCATGCCCTCGAGGTAGTCCTTGGGCATGCCGGCACGCTGGTAAAAGATTTCGCCTTGCCAGCTGGAGTGGTTTCCGGGGCCAGTGCCGCTGAATGACCGGGCTTGATAATACTCGCCGTGGGTCATCAACAACGGGCACTGGAACAGGTCGGTGATAAATGCCGCGTTGCCGACGTGATCCGGATGCATGTGCGTGCAGATCACCCCTTTTACGGGTTTGCCGTTCAACTCGTTGAGGAACAACTCGTGCCACAGTGCCTGAACCTCCTTCAACGGCAGGCCGGTATCGACGACATACCAGCCGTCTTCATCGTCGAGCAGATACAGATTGATGTGATTGAGCGACCCCCCTCCCATCGGCATCGTCAGCCAACGCACACCGGGGACGATCTCTCGTGCCTCACCGGATGCCGGGTGGTCCTGATAGGGATATTCGAGGGGCATGGGAATGTGGGCGAGTAAAACCACAGTATAGCAGCGGCGGCAGGCAGGGTTGCCGAGGCTGGTCCTGAATAGGAATGCAAGTGGCGCTGCCCTGGCAGTTTGCAAGCGACGCTGGCAGGCGATAGATTCAAGAGTTCACAGGAAAAGGGGAAGGGAGCAGCACATGGCCATGAACGTGAAGCCCGTGCCGGCGATTGACGATGAGATCAATGAGATCCGGCTGGCGACGGCCGAGATCATCAACACCCAGATTCTACCGATGGAAGGCAAGCTGTGGGGCTGGGTCTCCGACGGCGCCAATGCGTCCAAGGAAGCGGTCGAGGAGGCGCGCGAGCTGCGTCATCAGATTCAGGACCGGGTCAAAAAGGAGAAGTTGTGGGCGCCGCATCTGCCCCGTGAATTCGGGGGTATGGGTCTGTCCTTCATGCAGCATGCGTACATGAACGAGGTGCTCGCATACAGCCCGGGCGCGGCTTCCTTGTTCGGGGTGGTCGCACCGAACTCGGGCAACCAGAAAATTCTGCTGAAGTACGGAACCCCGGAGCAGCATGAGAAATGGCTGAAGCCCCTGACCGACGGCACCATGCAGTCCGCCTTCTCCATGACCGAACCGGACAATGCCGGGTCGGATCCGCGCTCGATTCAGACGCGCGCGGTACTCGACGGCGACGAGTGGGTGATCAACGGCCACAAGTGGTTCACGTCGAACGGTTTTGCCGCGGAGTTCTACATTGTGATGTGCCGCACCGCAGATGCAGACGGCGCCGGGGATACCGACAAGATGACGCAGATCATCGTCCCGAGAAAAACGCCTGGCGTGAACATCGTGCGCGGCGTGCCGGTGTGGGGCAAGGCATCGAGCCATTGCGAGATCATCTACGACAACGTGCGCGTCCCGAAGGAGAATCAGCTCGGTCGCACGGGTACCGGACATCAGGCGGCCCAGGACCGGCTTGGAGCGGGCCGTGTGTATCACTGCATGAACTCGGTCGGCTCAATGTGGCGCGCCTTCGACCTGATGGTGGAACGGGCCATGACTCGCGAGGTCCACGGCGGTGAGAAGCTCGAGCAGAAGCAATTCATCCAGGGGTTCATCGCCGATTCCTACATCGACATTCAGGCTGCGCGCCTGATGACGATTCACTGTGCCGAGAAGATGGAGACCGGGGCGGACCCGCGTACCGACATATCGGCGATCAAGATATTCGTTCCCGAGATGTACCATCGAGTGGTCGACCGCGCGATTCAGGTGTGGGGCGCGGCGGGCGTCTCCGGCGACCTGCCGCTGGCCAATATGTATCTCAGCGCGCGCACTTTGCGCCTGGCAGATGGACCGGACGAAGTCCATCGAATATTAATCGCCAAGAATATACTGCGCCGTTACCACGCGGGCGAAACCTGGGATTTCGGCAACTGATCGGCTACCGGATTCGATGCCAGCCGGGCTAGAATGACCGGATGGCTGTTCGTGAACGACCTCGGGACTTTTTCAGCCAGGCGGAAATCGCTGGCCTGATCGCCGCCTCGCCCTGGCGGTCGACCTGGTTGATCGTACACTGCTGGGGGTCGATCCTGGCAATCTGGGCGGTGTGCGTTGTGTGGACCAATCCCCTCACCGTGCTGCTGGGCGCGATGCTGGTCGGCTGCCGGCAACTGGGACTGGCGGTGCTCAACCATGATGGCGCGCACAACCTGCTGTACAAGAATCGACGTCTGAACGATTGGGTGAGCGAGTGGGTCCTCAACCGGCCTCTGCTGGGTGCATCGGTGGTGCCGTATCGCAACTATCATATCGAGCATCACAAGCACACTCAGCAGGCGGACGACCCGGACCTGCATCTGTCAGCCCCGTTTCCGATCAGTCGCGCCAGTTTCAGGCGCAAGATGATCCGTGATCTGACAGGTCAGACCGGCTGGAAGCAGCGCAGCGCCACGGTGAAAGGCGCGTTCGGTCGGCCCGGCCAACCCTGGACCGAACGGCTGGTGCGCGGGGCGCGACGAATGGGTCCGAACCTGGCGATCAACCTGGTGTTTCTGGCCGGGTTCGCCGCCGCGGACCATTGGCCTATGTATTTCCTCCTTTGGGTCTTACCGGCGCTGACCTGGGAGCCATTCATCACCCGGGTGCGCAACATCGGCGAGCATGGTGCCGTGCCTGACAACGACGATCGGCTTCGCAACACGCGCACCACCCATGCGGGCCTGCTGGAACGCGCGTTCATCGCCCCGTACTTCGTGAATTATCATCTGGAGCACCATCTGTTGGTGTCGTGTCCGTGCTATCGCCTCGGGCGTGCACACGCGCTGCTGCTCAGGAAGGGCTTCGCCGCGCGCATGGAATTGAAACCGAACTACCTTGCGATGTTGCGCCACGCGACCGCCCGTCCGGAGACCGGGTTGGCCTGACACAAGTGCCGCACTCGCGAACTGAACTGCCAATGAGATTTTGGCGCGCCCTGGAGCGCTTTGAGGATGCGCAGCAGGCCAAGCTGTGGCAGTGTAGCGTGGGTTGCCGCAACAGGGGCACGGTGATTTTTCAGGTAGCGGCTCTTAACAAGGAGATGGCTCGTGCAATGTCCGAAATGCGATGGTGAGATGATCGTCAAGAATTACGGCCGGAAGATATCCGTGAATCGGTGCTCGGATTGCATGGGTTTGTTTGCAATGCCGGAAGTGCTCCTGGAGATGAAGCAGGAATGGATGTCCGAGGTGCTGGACTCCGGCGATCCCAAAGTCGGTCGCAAACTCGATGAGATCGAAGATATCAGTTGTCCGGGTTGCGGCGCGCAGATGGACAAGGTCTCGGACGAAAAACAGTCTCATATCTGGTACGAACGCTGTCCGGATTGCAGCGGCATCTATTTCGATGCCGGCGAATTTACCGACTGGAAGTACGATACGTTGCTCGATCGAATCCGCGATCTCATTCGCGGACGGCGTGACGCCTGAGACACTGTTCGGCGTGCGCCGGAAGCCCTCCGGAGACGTTCTTACTGCGCCGCCTTCGTGATCACATCGGTGTGAAACGATGCGCGACGTAATCGAGTTTCCAAGCCCGGCCGACCAATGGGCCGCAATAGAGTTCGAGTCCGAGGGCTGGAAGAAGAACCGCCTCGACGAAGTGCTCGAACTGGCTGGACGGGTCGGGACCAGCGCGCTGCTGATTCTGCATCGTGGCCGCATCGTTGCAGAGGGATACTGGAACGATGTTGCCGCCGGACTCGACACGGAGGGCCGGGAGCGTTTTGCGCGGTTCAATCTCGCTCCGGATCGATCCGGGCGCCCGGTAGAAGACGTGGGTGCGGTGCAGAACTGCATGACCGCCACGTTGCTCGCCATTGCTCGTGACCGTGGCATCATCGACTTCAACCATCCGGTCCAGGAGCACCTGGGCCCGGGCTGGAGTTCGGCCAGCCTGGATCAGGAGCGAGAGATCGCGATCTGGCATCTGATGTCCATGACCAGCGGACTGGATGATCAGTTGAGATTTGTGGCACCCGCCGGCGTGGAATGGTTGTACAACCCGAGCGCCTACCAGCAACTCATTCGCGTGCTCACCCGCAGCAGTGGCCTCGACCCCGACGCTATGTTGCGCGATTGGCTTGGCGATCGGATCGGCATGGCCAGTACGCGCTGGGTCGCCCGGGACTGGAGCGGCAGCGGGACGTTCATCGGTTTGGCGAGTACCGCCCGGGACCTCGGGCGGTTCGCGTTGTTAATCCAGAACCGTGGCCGTTGGGAAAACGAAGTCGTGGTGAGTGCCGACGCGCTGGATGAATTGTTGAACCCGAGTCAGACGATGAATCCGGCCTACGGATTGCTCTGGTGGTTGAACGGTAGGGAAGCCTTCGTGATGCCGGCCAGCCAGGCACGGGTTACGGGCCCGCTGCTTCCGGCGGCGCCCCAGGACGCCGTGCTGGGATTCGATACGCTCAACCGCCAGCTGGCGATTTCATGGGAGCAGGAATTGAGTCTGGTTCGGCTCGGCGCGGGCATTGCGGAGCCTGCCGAGGCATTCGATACCATCTGGACGCATCTGCAAGCGGCATTGCCCGACTAGCCCCCGAGCAGTCGTGAGTTGACAGTGCTGAGGGGCCGGCGTACCGTTCGCGCCCCTGTTTACCTGTTGTTGGGTGTCATGCCGGAATTTCACTGGCAAAACATGTACCTCCCGGTCGCACATGCGGACGGCGCGGACCTATGCGCCCGCGTGCCGACCCTGCAATCAGGAGGACCTGGCTCGAGGCGCTGATCAGCGATAGATAACCAACTAACGCGACAAACCCCGAAGAGCCAGAAGCCTTCGGGGTTTTTTCGTCTCAGAGCGCTGAACAAGAGAGCACAACGGTAACGACATGAACGCAGCGACGTATCGACAACTCAAACGCAACGAATCGCGAGTGATCACGTTGGCGTTCTTTCGGGTGTTTCTGGTGATCATCCCGATTGCCGTGCCGTTCTTTCAGAGTCGCGGGCTGTCCATGCAGGAGGTGTTCGTCCTGCAGGCGTTGTTTTCGGGCGTCGTGCTGATCATGGAAGTTCCGTCGGGCTACCTGGCCGACCTGATCGGGCGCAAGCACGCGCTCGTATGGGGTTGCGCGTTCATTGGACTGGGGCACAGTTTCCTGCTGGTGGCGGATGGTTTTGCGACCCTTGCCTTGTTCGAAATCTCGCTGGGCATAGGCGCCAGCCTTGCGTCGGGTGCGGACCTGGCATTGCTGTACGAAACGGAGCGGGCCTTGTCGCCAGGTGAAGGTAAGCGTCAGCTCGCGGTCAGCCGGTTATTCTCGACGCAGACATTGTCGGAAGCGGTTGCAGGCGTCGCGTGCAGCCTATTGCTGTTGGCATCGATGCAGGCCGTGGTGTACGCACAGGTGCTGGTCGGCTGGATCCCGATCATCGTTGCGCTTGGCCTGGTTGAGCCGCCGGGTGAGCGCCTTTCTCGTGAATCGCATGCCGCCAATCTGAGTTTGATCGTTCGGCACCTGCTGCGCGACGAGAGGTTGTTGCGCCTGATTTTCCTGACGTACTGCGTATGGAGCCTGACCACGTTCTATGCCGTGTGGATGCTCCAGAAACTCTGGCAGCAACAGGGTATCGATCTGCTCTGGTTCGGCTATCTGTGGGCTGGGCTGACCCTGAGCGCGTCGATCAGCGGCCGGTTCGCACATCAGGTCGAAGAGCGGATTGGTAGTTCGATGCTGTTGGTCCTCGTTGGTCTGGGCCCGGTGCTCGGATACCTGGGGCTCGCCTGGTTTGGACCCGTGGGCGGTCTGGTGGCCAGCGTCAGTTTCTTCGTAAGCCGTGGTTTCGGCCTGGTGGTGCTCAAGGATGCCCTGAATCGTCGGGTCCCCGGTCGATTTCGCGCCACAGCGAACTCGTTGGCTAGTTTCGGCTTTCGCGGCAGTTTCGTCTTGACCGGTCCGTGGGTGGGCTATGTTCTCGATGCATGGGGCATGCAGACGACGTTACTGTTGCTCGCGGGAGGCAGCGTGGTGATCTTCGTCACGCTGGTGCTGCCGCTGTTGCTTGCTGCCCGTTCCTATCGGCGAAAAGAGCAGCGAAGAGAGCCGCAAGAGCACCAACGGCCGCCGGGTTCAGTTGAGGTTGACGGCCTGGATGGGCTCGACGACGCCGCGGCGAATCAACGGACCTGAACGCTTGCGTTCATACTTTCGTGCTGGCGTGTTGATGATGTCCTCGAGTTCGCCTGCCCCAAGCCCGGCGTCGATCCGCTCGCGTGGCACCTCTCCGTACACGGTGTTGCGCTGCGCGGGCACTCGATGCGCCCCTTCGATCATTTCGATCATCCGCTGGGGTGACGTCTCCTGGCCGTGACTCGCGCCGGCGGCCCGGGTGATGCTCTCGTTCATCAACGTGCCGCCGAGGTCGTTGCAGCCTGCATTCAGACAGGCGATGACACCTTGGTGTCCCATCTTCACCCAGGACGCCTGGATGTTGGTGATGTAGGGATTGAGGGTCAGGCGCGCCACGGCGTGCATCAATACGGCCTCGCGGAAGGTCGGTCCTTTGCGGGCCTTGCCTTTCAGGTAGAGGGGGGCTTCCATGTGAACGAACGGCAGCGGCACGAACTCCGTGAAACCGCCGGTGCGCTTCTGCAGATCGCGCACGCGAATCAGATGTCGTGCCCAGTGCTGGAGCTGGTCGACGTGGCCATACATAATCGTCGCTGTGGTGCGAATCCCCAACTCGTGCGCAGTCTCCATAACGCGTAGCCACTGCTCCGTGTTGATCTTGTCCGGACAGAGCGTTTCCCGAACTTCGTCGTCGAGGATCTCCGCCGCAGTACCGGGCAAGGTGTCAAGCCCCGCATCCAGTAGCTTGCGCAGGTACTGATCCAGCGGCAGATTCAGCGTGGCCGCGCCCTGCCATATTTCCAGTGGAGAGAAGGCGTGGACGTGCATATCCGGAGTCACGCGCTTCACTGCCTTGACGATCTCGACATAGGTCTCGCCCGTGTACTCCGGATGAATACCCCCTTGCATGCAGACTTCGGTACCACCCCTGGCCCAGGCTTCCTCGCAGCGGCGCTGAATTTCCTCATGGCTCAGATCGTAGGGCCGGCCACGCAGGTTTTCCGAAAGCTTGCCCTTGGAAAATGCGCAGAACTGACATTTGAAGTAGCAGATGTTGGTGTAATTGATGTTGCGGTTGACGACGTAGGTGACGCGATCGCCGTTGTGCCGGGTACGCAGGGCATCCGCGGCTTGGACCACCGCGCTGAAATCGTCGCCCCTGGCGCCGAACAGCCTGACGATCTCCGCTTCGCACAAATCCACCGCACCCGCGGCGCGCTTCAGAATGACCTGCAGATCTTCGGAGACGCGACTGGGGTGATTCGCCACGGCGTTCAGGTCCGTCTGGGGCGGAGACTGCTCATCTCCCGGGCACCAATCATCGACGCGTGGAAAACCTTCGGCATCGATCATGTGCAACAGCCGGGTGTGCATGCCGGGATCGACCCAGGTGCTGATTTCACTTGCGTAGTTGGGGTAAATCGTCAAACGCTCGTGCAGATGTTTGCCGGCGACGGCGGTTTCGCGGTTCAATTCATCGAGGTGTGGCCAGGGTGCTTCGGGGTTCACAAAGTCCGGCGTCACCGGCGAGACGCCGCCCCAGTCGTTGATTCCCGCGGCAACGATCTGTGAGAGCACGCCTGGACTGAGGTTCGGGGGCGCCTGAATGCTCATCAGTGGACCGAACACGATTCGGGCCACTGCGATGGTCCAGAGCAGTTCGTTGAGATCGGGTTCGGGTGCCTGCGCCATTTTGGTGTCTGGCTTGGCGCGGAAATTCTGGACGATGATCTCCTGGATGTGGCCGTGCCGCTGGTGTACTTCGCGGATTGCCAGCAGGGACTCGATGCGTTCGCGGCGTGTTTCGCCAATGCCGATGAGGATTCCGCTGGTAAACGGAACCTTGTTGCGCCCTGCCAGTTCCAGAGTTTCCAGGCGCACGGCGGGATCCTTGTCCGGAGAGCCGTAATGCGGCATTCCCTTCTCGGTCAGGCGCCTCGATGAAGACTCGAGCATGATGCCCATGGAGGGAGCCACCGGTCGGAGCATGTCCAGTTCCGCCTGGGTCATGTTGCCGGGATTCAAATGCGGTAGCAGTCCGGTTTCCTCGACCACCCGCTGGGCGGCATGGTGCAGATACTCGAGCGTAGTGGCGAATCCCATCTCCGCAAGTGCTTCGCGCGCCGCCTTGTAGCGCAATTCCGGCTTTTCGCCAAGGGTGAACAATGCTTCCTTGCAGCCCATCTCCGCGCCGCTGCGAGCAATCTCCAGGACTTGATCGATGGTTAGAAAGGGCGCCTGCAGCTTTTTGGGTGTCTGCGCGAAGGTACAGTAGTGGCAGACGTCCCGGCACAGATGGGTGAGCGGAATGAACACCTTGCGCGAGTAAGTGACGACGTTGTGGAAGCCGCGGTCGCGCAGGGTTGCGGCGACTTCGGCGAGTCGTCGCGTGTTCTGTTCGCCAGCCAGGGCCAATGCCTGCTGGTCACTGGGCAGTTGGCCCTCGAGCACTGCGTCGAGGATGGCCGCGATACTGTCAGTCATCGGTTCTCCGGATTTGCCTTGGGAACGCGCCACGCTGTCCCGACGTGCGCGCCAGGCCCTGATCAAAGGGCATTCGAACTATTATGCGGTTGGGTCAACCGAGATGCTATACCGCTTGTTTCTAAGTATGTGCGGGTTTTACAGGGTCCCGGACGAGCGAGTAACTCTTCCAGATCCGGCGGCGTGTCGATGTCGAGTGCAAAGTTCTTATTGCGTACGATCAGCGGCGTTGTGCCGATGGCGTAGGCCGCTTCGACGTGGGGGTCGAAGCTGTGCCCGTCAAACTGGTAACGGATGAGGTTGGGCGGCGTCGACACGATGCAGTTGGTTCCATCGCCCATGGCATCGGGAACCAGCGTCAGGCGTTCGTGCCGGGTGAGCACCTCGTCGATATCGGTGGCGCGCACCAGGGGCATGTCTGCCGGCAGGATCAGCGTTGCGGTCGCGCCGTGGTTGGCCATCAGGTATCCGCCCGCCGCCTGCAGGGCTTCAGAAAGGTCCGCGCGCGGCGGTTCCGCGAACAGCTCCGCGTCATAGCGGGCGGCAATGGCGGCGGCTTCGGGTTCACGCGAGACCAGCAGCACCCCTGCAAGTCCCGATGTTCCGGCCAGGGCAGACAGCACGTCGTCGAGCATTGCGGCGGCCAGGCCCCTCCGTTCGTCTGCATTGAGCACGCCCGCGAGGCGTTGCTTGGCTTTGACGAATCTCTTGAGCGGTACGACGGCCCACACGGTGGTCCCCTCAGCTCGGCTGGTCGATTAGTTGGAGGGCTTCGCGAGCCAGCGCCACGCGGTCCTCCAAACTTACCATGACGGTCCGGGTGACGACAGTCGCCAGCCCGAGCGCCTGAACTTCGTCTTCCAGGGCACGATCGGCTTCGTCCAGGATGAATCCATCGATCCACGATCGGTAGTAGCGAGCGATTTCCACCGCGGTGTTGGGAATGTCTAGTTCTCGCATCATCTTTGCCGTCGGGCCCTTGATAGCGGCGCCTGCCACGATCGGGGACACGGCGACCACGGGTACCTGTAGATTCGTAAGCGCTGCGCGCAGCGGCGGGACCGCAAGGATCGGGTCGATACTCAGGTACGGGTTCGATGGGCAGACGATCACGCCGGCCAGTGCCGGGTCGCGCAGCGCCTCGCTCAGGGACGGACTCAGGCGCGCCTGCTCGGCGCCGACGAAGCGGACGCCGGTGACGGCCGGGGCGCACCGATCACGTACGAAATAGTGCTGGAATGCAAGTTCGCCCTGCGCGGTGTCGACGGTCGTGCGTACCGGATCGTCAGTCATCGGCAAGATGGGATGGCGCACCCCGAGAGCGCCTGCCAACTCTCGAATCACACGGGTCAGGTCCATCCCGGCTGCGAGTCGACGGGTGCGTTCGATATGCATCGCGAGGTCGCGATCACCGAGCCGGAACCAGTCTTCCCCGTTGAGCTGGGAGAGCGCCGTCATGAATTGCCAGCTCTCGTTGGCGCGGCCCCAGCCGGTTTCGGTATTGCATAGCCCGGCCAGGGTGTAGATGAGCGTATCGATGTCGGGCGAGATATGCAGCCCCAGGTGATCGAAGTCGTCCCCGGTGTTGACCACGAAGCGGAGTTGATCAGGCTCCAGCAGCCGGCTCAATCCAAGCGCCAGCTTGGCGCCGCCGACGCCGCCCGTGAGGGCCAGGTAGTGAGCAGCCGCCATGTCAGCGAAACAGGTCTTCGTCGAGCGGCCGATAGATGTCGGCCGCCCGCTGTGGGCTGTCTTCCGGGTCGAACCCCCGCACCAGTGCCATCGGCGTGCGCTCGGTGGTTTCGCCCATCAGCAGGGTCGCGGTGGCGGCGATGGAATCGACACGGTTGATCAATGTGACCTTCAGCTCACGGCCGAACAGATCTTTGCCGCCCACGTGATCGTCCAGCACGGTAATTCCCGAGCAGCCGATCGCGCAGCCGATGGTGCCGAGTCGCCAGGGCCGATTCATGCTGTCAGCGATAATCACGCCCAGTTCGACGCCCGTTGCCTTGCCCAACGCGAGACGTAATTCTGCAGCGGACGTATCTGGATCCCGTGGCAACAGCAACGCTGCTTCACCGTCCGCGTGGGAAATGTTCGATTGGTCGATGCCGGCGTGGGCGCCGACGATGCCGAGCCGGTGCCGCATGATCAGCACGCCCGGTTTTTTTCGCAGCAGATCGCTGGATTCGTCGAGGATCAGCTGGACCAGACGGGGATCCTTGTCAGTCTCCGTGGCGAGTTCGATGGCCCGCGCGGAAGGCTCTACGTCCGCCAGTTTGATCAGTTGCCCTTCGGCTTTGGAGATCACTTTCTGCGCGACGACCAGGATGTCGCCGGCTTGGAAGGTCAGGCCGTTCTCGGCCATGGCGGCCAGCGTCAGTGCGGCAAGATCGTCACCGGGCTCGACCATCGGTAAACCCGCCAGGGGACGTATGGACAGTTCAGCAGGCATGTTGGTCCAGGGAAATCAGTGGTCGTCCTGACCCACGATCCGGATCCCCGAGTGGGAAATGTCGTGGCGGCGATTGATCTGAATGAGAATCGAGGTGAGCGCCTCCGCCGCCGCCGCGTTCTCGATCGGACCGGCATGCCAACCGTTCATGCCCGCCTGCTCGACCAGCTCGATGACAGTCTCCCGAGCAGCCTTCTTGTTGCCGGAGACCAGCACGTCGCATTCGATCTTGACGTCCTTCTGCAGCAGATGGGCGGCGACGTTCTGAAATGCCGAGACCACCGCCACGTCTTCGCCGAGGAAGTCCTGGGCGCGTTTGCCTGCGGATCCTTCGGCGGGCAACTGCACGGTGCCGACCTTCGGCGGTATCAGGGGAACACTCACATCGATCAGGATTTTTCCGCCCAGCACGGATCGCACCGACTCCAGCGTAGACAGCTGGTGCTCGAAGGGTACGGTGAGCACCACGACATCGCCGGCCGCGGCCGCCTCAGGGTTCACCATCGCTTCAGCCGGTGTTTCGGGGCTGATCGCTTTCAGTGCGGCCACGGCGGCGTTGGCCTTCTCCTGGGTTCTCGAACCGATCACGATCTTATGGCCGGCCTTCGACCAGCGGATCGCCAGCCCGGTACCTAGATCGCCGGTACCGCCGAGGATGGCGATAGTGTGCTGTTCAGGCATTGCAGTTGGTCCCGTTCGCGCAAAAGCGGGCGATTATAGCGAAACCCGCGACCCGGACACCTCTCGTGTTCGCTAGCACACTAGCCCACGTCCTGACGCCAGACCTGCGGCGGCTCGCCTTGACTCATCGCACCCACCGACCATATTTCGATGCGCCAGGGGGTCAGTTTCAGTGCCCCGAAGCTGGGATCGTCGGCCGAAGGCCAGAAGGCGACAGGGTCGTAGCCTACCGGTTCCGGGGTGGTCTTCAGCAGATTCCACAATTGGTCTTTGGCCGCTTGATCGTCGACCCACTCTGCCTTGCACTCAGCGTGTACCTGTTCGTGCTGTTGATCCCAGTAGCTCAGCGATACGAACGGGTTGTTGGCGAGGTGTTTGGCCTTGTGGGATTGGCGTCCCGTGGCGATCCAGCCCGTGGTGCCATCCCAGACGGGGTGCAGAATGCGCGATCGCGGGCGGTTCTGGCGGTCCATGGTGGTGAACGTGCACCAGACCACCCGCTGGGTAGTTTCATTGAATTTGTCTTTGATGTCTTGAAACGACGCAACGTCCATGATGTCCCTTGATCCCCGAGAATTTCCGAACGATCGATTGTGGCATCGCCGTTCGCGGGAGGCCACCGCTTGACCGTATTCGACATTGCTGTTGGGATGCTCCCCTTCTCAACACGTTCCGTTCGGCGTTTTGTTCGGAAAGGAGTAGCCATGCGAATTGGAATCATGATTGGCGCAGATGGCACCAGCACGACCATCGATCAGGTGATCGACATTGCCGTGCAGGCCGAGGCGAGCGGTCTGGACAACGTGTGGATGGCGAATATCTTCTCGTTCGACGCCATTTCCGCCCTGTCGCTGATCGGTCAGAAAACGGAGCGAATCGGTCTTGGCACGGCGGTGACGCCGACCTATCCACGTCATCCAACGGCCATCGCGCAGCAGGCGCTGACCGCTGCGGCGGCCAGCAACAATCGTTTCTCGCTGGGCATCGGGCTGTCACATCAGGTGGTCATTGAGAACATGCTGGGCTTTTCTTATGAAAAACCGGCACAGCATATGCGCGAGTACCTGACCGTGCTGGGGCCATTGCTGCGGGGCGAGGCCGTTACCCACAATGGTGATGAGTATCGGGTCAACGGTGTCCAGCTCGGTGTCCCGGGAGCCGAACCACCGCCGATACTGGTCGCCGCACTCGGTCCGGTCATGTTGAAGCTCACGGGCGAACTTGCCGATGGGACGATTACCTGGATGGTGGGTCCCCGGACCATGGAAGATCACATCATCAAACGGCTGGCCGCTGCTGCTGCTGCTGCCGGTCGTCCGGATCCTGTCGTTTGTGGCGGGTTCCCCGTGATATTGACCACCAAGCCGGACCAGGCGAGGGAAAAAATCGCCGAGCAATTGACGATGTACGGGCAGCTACCGTCCTATCGTGCGATGTTGGATCGTGAGGGCGTCTCAGGGCCTGCCGACATCGCGCTGGCGGGTGATGAAAACTATCTGCGCGGCGAGATTGACCGGTTGCGCAACATGGGCGTGACGGATTTCAACGCCGCGATCACGCCGGTCGAAGAGGGGGCCTTTGATCGAACCCTGGAGTTTCTGACCAGCCTGACGTGACCGGTCCTGAGATGACACGGGGGTTCGCTAGGCGGCGCGTTGGGCTGGGTCTGGCGCGTTAACTCTGAGGTTCACGACCTTAGGGGAGTCCGGCAGTTCCAGCCGGTCTTCGCTCAGTTCGCTCAGGTACAGCGCGTTGCCGACACCCACCCAGGTGTACAGGGCATCGGCCCAAAGCCGGCCGACGACCGGAATGCGTTCGATGAAATCTTCGATCAGCTGGGGCTCGGATGGTCGCATGATGGTCCTTCCCGGTCGTACCGCGATGCGTTCGCGTTTCCGTCGTTGCTAGACTGAAAAGTCTACAAATATCGAGCCAACTTCGCCTGGACGTTTCCAACCGGCTGATTTTGAATCGATTTGTGTTCGATCGAGCGTCTTTTAGGGTGTACCGAAGTCGTTGGGTGCGCGCAAACCGACCCAAAGCGGTGCAGACGCGCGCGGCGCGCCTCGATTTGGTGCCCGCGCCCGGCCCCTGCCGGGGGCGCGCAGTATGGAGATCGCGTTTCGTGCGTTGAGCGTCAGCCGTTGAAGGTCGCGACCTCAGGGAGGATCTGCTCGATCATCTGCTGCGTTTGATCGAGCATGTCCTGGGTTCCGAAGGCGATGGGCCGAAGCACGAATTTGTGCACGCCGGCGCCCCGAAAGGCATTCAGCAACGTCATGATTTCCTCACTGCCGCCGATTGCGAGGTATCCGTCGGGTGACTTCCCGAGCCGTTTGGCGAGCGCTTCCTTGTAGCGCAGACTGACGGGGTCGTCCTCGCTGCCGAACCGGTAGCCAAACCCGGCGCCGAAGTGGTCCGCGTCGATCTGCCGGCCGAACTCGACGGTTTTGTCCTTGATGGCTCGAATGATCGGTGCGACCTGATCCGGTGTTTCGATGCCGGCCTGCCAACCCGTACCCCAACGTGCGGTTCGCTCGACCGCTTTGTCCGCCGAGCCGCCGACCCAGAGCGGCAGCGGTTGCTGGACCGGACGCGGCGCAATACTGGCACCCTCGAGTTGGTAACAGTCGCCCTCGAAGTCCACCGATTCCTCGCTCCAGAGCCGTGACATGATTTCCAGACCTTCATCAGTGCGTTTGCCGCGCTGCCGGGTTGGGACACCGGTGGCGGCGTAGTCGCGACCGAGCGCGCTGCCCACCCCGAAAGCGGGCAGCAGGCGACCCTCGCTGAGGACGTCGATGGTGGCGCAGGCCTTCGCGGTGATGACCGGATCGCGCAGCCCGAGGCTTGCGACGTTCATCCCGAATTTGACGTGCCGGGTGGCGCCGGCCAACGCCGCCATGACGCTCATGCATTCAAGGTTTGCATCGGTGCCGATCAACCGATCCGACTGCCAGATGGAATCCACGCCACCGCCATCGCACAGCTCGACCCAACGCCAGAAACCGGCCGCATCGTCGAATACGTAGTTGGCAATGCCAATGCCTGCGCTGACCGTCATGGTGTTTCTCCTGATTCTGGATTCCAGAGGTTACTATCTGTGGGTGACGTTGTGGTCAAGTTCGCGTTGTAGATGAGTGCAGAACAGATCCTGGAGGGGCCCCTGGTGGTCGCGGACATTGGCGCAACCAATGCGCGCTTTGCGCTCGCCGGCCCGAAGGGCGTTACATCGCAGCGGGTGTACTCCAGCCAGCAGGTGGAGGGGGGTTTGGAACTTGTGGCGCGGTATCTCGCGGACGTGGACGTTGCGCGACCGGCCGCGCTTTGCATTGCGCTCGCGGGCCCGGTGCAGGGGCGGCGTGCCAGCCTCACCCACACGGAAATCGGGTTCTCGGAAACGGAACTCCAGGCGCGCTTCGAGGCCCCGGCGAGGGTGATCAACGACTTCGCCGCCGTCGCATCCGCGGTGCCGGTGCTCGAAGAGAGTGGGCTCGCCGATATTTCTCGCGAGGCAGACCCGGTGTCGCTGGATCCCCGTGGTCCGGGGGTCAAGGCGATCATTGGTCCCGGCACCGGGCTGGGGATGGCGCTGTTGCTGCCCGACCCCGAAGGATGGCTGGTCATGCCGTCCCAGGGTGGTCACTGCGATCTGGCGGCCACCGACGCGCTGGAGGCCGAAGTGCTTGCGATTCTGCGCCTTGAACGCGCGCAGGTTCCCTGGGAGGCGTGTCTGTCGGGCCCTGGCTTGGTGGGGCTCTACCAGGCGGTCTGCGGTGTGTGGGGCTGTCAGCCCGACTTCAGCACGCCAGAGGACATCTCCGCGGGCGCGGTAAGCGGAGATCCGGTATGTCACCAGACCCTGGAAATGTTCTGGGGCATGCTCGGCTGTGCTGCGGGAAATCTGGCCGTGATGGGATGTGCGCGTGGCGGCGTATTGATCGGCGGAGGGATCGTCCCAAAATTGCTCGATCAGCTCGACCCCGGGCACTTTCGACGCCGCTTCGAACAACGCGGTGCGCTACAGGGTTTTGCGCGCGACGTGCCTACCGCGGTGATCATTGATCCCGATGCCGGCCTGAAGGGTGCGGCACGGGCGTTTCTCGGCGCCGTGCGATTCATCGACTGAATAGTCGATCCATCGCCTGAGGACAGGCGACCTACTGAACGGTCGCTGTCTGGCCCCTGTTTGCGGCAAACTGTCGCATGCATTGGCAATTCGGGGCAGGTAGATGAAGGTCAGCATTGCGATTGGGGGTGCCGCATCGGGACGGCAGCGCGACTTCGAAGCTCAGGTCGATTTCGTGGTGGAAGCTGAAAAACTGGGGGTGGACACCGTCTGGACGGCGGAAGCCTGGGGGCACGATGCGATTGCGCCACTGGCGTTTGTCGCGGCGCGCACGAATCGCATACGACTCGGGACCGGCATCATGCAGATCAGCGCGCGGACGCCGTCCATGACGGCGATGACCGCGCTGACCATGGCCGCCATCTCGGGTGACCGATTCATACTGGGGCTGGGCGTGAGTGGGCCGCAAGTGGTCGAAGGATTGCAGGGGCGACCGTTTGCGGGGCCGCTGACGCGGCTCAAGGAAACCATCGAGATTATCCGCATGGCCTTGGCCGGCGAGAAACTCGAATACCAGGGCAAGTATCACGAGTTGCCCCTGCCGGGCGGGGAAGGCAAAGCATTGCGTCTTGCGCAGCCAGGTAATACGAATATCCCCATTTACCTGGCAACCCTGGGGCCGGCATCTCTGGAATATACCGGTGCGGCAGCGGATGGCTGGCTGGGTACGTCCTTTACGCCGGAGCACGCAGATGCGCATCTGGCGTATATCCGTGCGGGCGCCGAGGCGGCTGGCCGTAGCCTGGCGGACGTGAACATCCAGGTGGGAGGGACAGTTGCCATCGGCAACGACCTGGCGGCGCTGGTCGAACCGCTCAAAGCCGGGATGGCGTTTCAACTCGGGGCGATGGGCTCGGCAAAAACGAACTTCTACAACGATGCATACCGGCGCGGTGGGTTCGATGATGCGGCGGCGAAGGTGCAGCAACTCTGGGTGGCGGGCAAGCGCGATCAGGCTGCCGAGGCGGTGCCGGACGAGATGATCGTGCAGGCCAACCTGCTCGGCGATGCGGCGATGGTGACCGAACGCGTGCGTCGCTATCGGGACGCGGGGGTGGATACCTTGCGCGTCGGCCCCGTGGGCACCACCCTAGATGAACGGCTGGAGGTCCTGGGCCAGGTGATGGACATCGTCAACGCCGTCGACGCCGAGTAGCGTGCGCCTTCAGGTCTGTGTCTGGTCCCGGCCGCGCGCCTGGATGGCTCGTCGCCGCGCCGCGACGCGTTCGGGGGTGACTTCCGACGCCGAGTGCTGTCTGTTGGCGTCCAATTCGATGGTCAAACCTTCGCCGAGGGTCGCATACCAACCCTGATCCATGATGCGTTTGATCTCGCCGCGCGTGACGGGTTCGGTGCTGAGGATGTCCCGGGCCAGGGTACGACAGGTGGGCAGGAGTTCTTCCGGGCGGACGACCCGATTGACCAGACCCCACTCGTAGGCGAGTTCGGCGCCCAGGAAGTTGCCCGTCAGGCTCAATTCCTTCGCCCGGTTGATCCCGATCAGTCGCGGCAGCCGCTGGGAGAGACCCCAACCCGGAACGACCCCAACGCGTGCGTGGGTGTCGGCGAATTTAGCTTCGGTCGAGGCAATAAGAAAATCGCACATGAGGGCCAGTTCGAACCCGCCCGTGATCGCGAAACCGTTGATCGCGCCGATGATTGGCCGGTCGAAGGTGCCCAGTGCGCGGTTGAGGTCTGTGTCGCCTGAGCGTGCGCCACCCCCCTCGACGGGGTCCACTTCGCCGCCGAGTTCCTTGAGGTCGAGGCCAGCGGTAAAAGCACGCCCGGCCCCCGTAAGGATCACGACCTGCGTTTGCGGGTCGTCTCGCAACTCGGCGAAGGCTGCGACAAGTGCTGCACGCAGTCCCGATGACAGCGCGTTCAAAGCGTCGGGTCGGTTCAACGTCACCGTCGCGATGCCATCCTCTCGGTCGATCAGTACCAGATTTTCTGGGGTGGGTGCCATGGACTTGTCCTTTGTTGCGGGAACCTGCTGCGGGGAGTACCCGGGAAACGCGGAGTCTATCAAGGTCCTGGCGCGACCTTGACAGGACCCCGTGTGGTCTGGACCATGGCGGTGGGGACATGCAAACGTTGGAGACGTCGAAGATGCGTTTCGGCGACTATCTTGTATACGAGGCGCTGCGCGAGAATAACAGCGCGCTGCATGCGCTTGGCCAAGGCCAGCCATTGCTCGGCGACTCGGCAGTAGGCGAGATGGGCGCGGTTGTCGAGCGGCTCGATGCATACTGGCAGCTGCTCAGGGGTTCGATGCCCGCTGCAGACCGGCGCGCAGCACGGCAGCGATTGCAGCGCATTCGGCGCGCACTGGCCTGCGCATCGGAACGCGTGACCCTGTCGAGCGCGATAGATCTCCTCGCCAGCAACGCGCCTAGCGACAAATCACGGCAAGCCGTGCAACTGCTGGCCGAGCGATTGAAAGCGCCGGGATCCGAGGCGGTGAGACTCGCGGTTCCCCGGGACCTGGTGGCGCGCGGCTTCCAGGAAGAGTCGCTGAGCTGGAGAACTTTGGATCGGGATGCGATCGATTCGACGCGGCTGCTTGACCAGTATCGGCGCAGCTACCGGAAGGGGCGCCAACGCGGCCTGCGGGCACTGGACGCGCAAAATGATGGCGCGCTCGGCCGTTGGCGACGCTGGGTCGGGGTGTCGCTGGAGCAGCTCGAGCTGGTGCGCATCGCGCTACCGGAGCAGAGTGGGCAGACTCGTTTTTATCTGGAGCGGCTGTACGAATCGCTCGCCGCGCACCGCGACCTGATGAGCGTGCGGGGCGCGCTGTTGGACGCCGATATGTCGGATAAGCAGAAGAATAGGGTAGTGGCATTGGTTGACTTGCGGATGCGCTATTGCCTCGAACGTGCCGCGAAGCTCTATCCGAACTGCTATCGCTACGTGCCGAAGCGATATCTGGCAACGCTGCATCGCGGCCTGAAAGGTATTGATTTCGTGGCCCTGGTGGCGAACCGCGAAGCCAGAGCCGCCTGAAGGAGTATCCCCGTTGATTGATCGTGTGACCTGGCTTCGGCCGTTGGCGCTGGTGTTGGTTTGCTGGGCATGGTCGTTCGGGCTTCAGGCGCAGGATGCCTATGTGCAGCAATGGGGTCCCGCCGTCGGTACGCCTTTGCCCATGCTGGACGCACTGGATCAGGAGGGACAACGCCGCCAGTTCGCGGATCTCACCGGGGAACACGGGCTGCTGCTGTTCTTCAACCGCTCGACGGATTGGTGATCCTTCTGCAAACGCCAGCTGGTCGAGCTGGCTCAGTGGCAGGATAAGTTCGCAGCGGTGGGCGTGAACGTCGCGGCGATCACCTATGACCCGGTGGATCAGCAGATGAGCTTCGCGTCAGCCTCCGACATCACGTACCCACTGCTGTCCGATCAGGACGTGGCGCACGTAAACGCTTACGGGATTCGTAACGAAGAGTATGCGCCGGGGCACGCGGGTTATGGGATCCCACACCCCGGGATCATCTACTTCGACTCGCAGCAGGTCGTGCGCCTGAAGTTCGCGATTCCAGGCTATCGGCAGCGGCCGCCAATGGCCGAGGTCCTCAACGCCATCGAGGCACTCGAGGCCGGCTGAACGTCAGTCGCGCGTTTGTCCGCCAAGCAGCTGGGCGTCGCCACCAACGGCCGCGGTGTTGATGGTCCGGGTCCGCTCCGCGCAGAATGCTTTCAGATAGTTCGGGCCACCGGCCTTGGGGCCGATTCCTGACAGTCCAAAGCCGCCAAAGGGTTGACTCTCGACGGTTGCGCCGATGATGGTTCGATTGACGTAGAAGTTGCCCACGGGAACGGCGCCCCCAATGCGTTGCGCGCGTCCCTGAATGCGACTGTGCAGGCCGAGCGTCAGGGCAAACCCGCTATCGCGAATCAATCCAAGGACCTCGTCCAGCGCGTTCGCTGGATACCGGCATACGTGCAGCACGGGCCCAAAGACCTCGCGCTCCGGCATCGCCAGATGGTCCAGCTGGATCATGGTAGGCGCGACGTAATGCCCGTGCGCTGCGCCGCTGACCGGTGAGCGCGTCACCGCGCCGCTTGGGAACTGCTTCACATAGGCCTCCAGTTCCGTCGCTCGGGCGGCGCTGATCACCGGTCCGATGTCGGTGTCGAGCGCCGCCGGATGCCCTACCGTGAGCAGGGCCATCGCACCTTTCAACGGGTCGAGGATCGCATCTGCAATGTCCTCCTGAAGGAACAGCACGCGCAGTGCGGAGCAACGCTGACCGGCGCTGTCGAACGCCGATTCGATGACGTCGCGCACCACCTGCTCGGGCTGCGCGGAACTGTCCACGATCATTGCGTTCAAGCCCCCGGTTTCAGCGATCAGCGGAATGAATCCACTGTTGCGCTCGGCCAGGGCACGTTGAATCAACCGGGCGGTCGCGGTCGAGCCGGTGAACGATACGCCGGCCAGTCGCGAATCCGTGAGCAGCGGTACGGTGTCGGCTCCGTTGGCGAGGAGCAGGCTGAGGACCGGTTCCGGGAAACCTACCTGATGGGCAAGTTGAACCAAGCGGCTGGCGATCATACCGGTAAGCTCCGAAGGCTTTGCGATAACCGTATTGCCGGTGACCAGCGCTGCGGCCAGCTGTCCGGTGAAGATGGCGAGGGGGAAGTTCCAGGGGGCGATGCACAGGAACGGGCCCCGGGGTTCGTAGTGCAGCGTGTTCTGCTCCCCGGTGGGTCCGGGCAACTGAATGGGCGTGCCCAACTGCTCGCGGGCCAGGAGTGCGTAGTAGCGGCAGAAATCGACGGCCTCGCGAATTTCCGCGTGGGCGGCAGCCAGGGTCTTGCCGGATTCGCACATCAGCAGGCTCAGCAGTACGCTGCGCTCCTGTTCGAGGGCGTTGGCCAACTGATCCAGCATGCCTGCGCGGGCGCCCACGTCCACCCGGCGCCAGGTGTCGAAGGCGTCGGTTGCGGTGGTCAGCGCCAAGTCCACGGTGTCGGGGCCGGCAAAGCGAACCTGGCCCAGCATGTGGTCGGTATCGGCGGGGTTGACGATCGGCCGGGGCGGCGCGTCGCTGTCGCTGTTGGTATTGCAGATCAGCGATCGAATTTCCTGATGCGCCGGGAGCTTGACTGCGAGCTCCTCGAATACGTGGCAGAGCGTCGCCGGATCGTCGAGATTGATCCCCGAAGAATTGACGCGGCCCGGGCCATAGAGTGTGGCGGGCGGGTAGACATCGGCACTCACGTAGCGACCGTCCTCCAGTTCCTCGGCCGGGTCGCGAATCAGCTCGTAAATGGGCATGCGGTCGTCGTTCAGGTGGTGTACGAACGAGGAGTTGGCGCCGTTTTCAAGCAATCGACGCATCAGGTAGGGGAGCAGCTCTCGATAGGGACCCACCGGCGCGTAGATCCGTTGTGGAACTCCAGGGTGAAGATCGCGCAGGACTTCGCACAGCACCTCTCCCATGCCGAACAGGCGTTGCACTTCGAACTGCTGGTTGTCGTGGTACCGCGCAAACTCGACTACGGAGGCGAGTGTATGGGCGTTGTGAGTCGCGAACTGGCCGTACAGTGCGCCGCCGCTTTGCAGTATTCGATGGGCGCAGGCGAGGTAGGCGACGTCCGTCGCCTGCTTGCGAACGAACACCGGGTAGTCCGATAGCCCGAGCTCCTGGGCGCGCTTCACTTCGGTGTCCCAGTAGGCCCCTTTGACGAGCCGGACGGGGATGCTGCGTCGTTCGCGCCGGGCCAGATCGGCAATCCAACGCAAGGTGGCGGGCGCACGTTTCTGGTACGCCTGAACGGCAAGCCCAAGGCCGTCCCAACCGCGTAGTTGTGGACTGATGTAGAGATCGTGGAACACGCTCAGGGTCAGGTGATGTCGGTAGGCTTCTTCGGCATCGACGGTGACCTGAATGTCAAGGTCGCGCGCCGCCTCGAGCAAGTGCCGAATTTGCTCGACGAGTACCCCTCGCAGCGCGTCGACGTGGCGCGGCTCGAAACGGGGGTGCAACGCCGACAGCTTGATGGAGATTGCGGCGATGCCGGTCGGCGCTTCGGAATAGTGCGAACCGAGCGCCTCGATGGCGTCCTGGTAGCTTTGCAGGTAGCGGGCGGCGTCGTCCTCCGAAAGCGCGGCTTCGCCGAGCATGTCGAAGGAGTAGCGCGTCTCCCCCTGGCCGTTGGCGACCGGTTGGTAGGGACCGACCGTCCGCAAGGTCTCGGTGATGGTTTCGCTGATGACGAATTGCTGGCCGACGATACTCATTGCGTGGCGAATTGCCCTCAGCGCGATTTCCTTGCCGAGGCGCGTGGCGACTCGCGTGATGCCGCTGAAGAACGATGCCGCGTCCGTGGTGCGGAACAGGCGCCCGGTCAACAGCAGTCCCCAGGTTGACGCGTTGACCAGCATCGACCCGCTTTGACCGACGTGGGTTTGCCAGTCTCCGTCGTCGAGCCGATCCTGGACCAGCCGGAGTGCGGTGGCGTCGTCCGGAATTCGAATCAGCGCTTCGGCGAGGCACATCAGCACGATGCCCTCGTCGGAGCTCAGCGAATATTCGTTCAGGAACGTATCGATGCCGGTCCGTTGACGGCCGCGGTTGCGCGTCTCCTCGGCGAGTTTTTCGGCCAGACGCTGCACATCGGTCGTCTCGAGCGCATGCTGTTGCAACTCGTCCAGCAGGTCCTGGATCAGGACGCGTTCATTAGCCAGATAGTCGGCGTGTAACTCTGCAGGTATCGGCAGACCACGAAGCACGCGCTGTGCGTCTGCCAGGTGTTTGTGCAGTTGTTGCATCATGGGCTCCTTGTGGCTCGCATTATCGGCGCCCGGGTGAGCAGGGCAAGGTTTGTTCGTTCAGTTGCTTTAGGCGGGGGCGCCGCGTTTAATGCCCGGAAATCGGTGCACCCGCAGGACGAACGAATCTGCGTCGCGGCGGTCTTATGGGACCGCGGCCAGCATGCGGGGCAAGCACGCCGATAGCTGTTAAGGAGTTCGCGTTGCGTTGGATTTCAATTGCTTTCCTGAGCATGGCAGGGGGGATGTTGGTGGGTTGCGCCACGATGATGTCCTCGGTCACCAGGAACCTCGCGGACGGGCTCACCGAGGCGATTATCAATAGCGACGATCTAGACACCGTGCGCGATGGCGCACCCGCGTACCTGATCCTGCTGGACGGGCTGATTGCCCAGGACCCCGACAGTCCAGGCTTGTTGATGTCCGCCGCCACGCTGAATAGCGCGTATGCTGGGGCGTTCGTCGTCGAACCCGAACGCGAAATCCTGATGACGGACAAGGCGTTCGACTACGCACAGCGTGCGGCTTGCCTGGAAATTCCAGCGAGCTGCGTCGCGCGAACGCAACCGTTCGATGAGTTCACGGGTTGGGTTGCCGATCTGGATCGCCGGAAGGTCGATGTCGCCTATAGACTCGGCACGGCGTGGGCACTGTGGATTCTCGCCCATAGCGATGACTGGGGTGCGATCGCGGAACTTGGACGCGCCAAAGCACTGATGTCCCGGGTCGTGCAGCTCGACGAGGGGCATGCTGGGGGTGGTGCGTACCTCGCACTGGGCGCGATGGAGACCTTCCTGCCGGCCGCGATGGGCGGTCACCCAGAGCTGGGTCGTCAGCACTTTGAACGCGCGATCGAACTGTCGCACGGGCGTGATCTGATCGTGAAGGTCACGTTTGCGCAACTGTACGCGCGGCTGATCTTCGACCGCGAGTTGCATGACCGGCTGCTGGTCGAAGTGCTCGAGGCCGAGCCCAGGGCCGACGGGCTGACGTTGAGCAACCTGGTCGCCCAGCGGCAGGCTCGCGAGCTGCTGAGTACTGCGGATGAATATTTTTAACGCCACCATTGAGCACAGAGGAACATTGATGATTCGTTGGTTGTTGATCGGGGTCCTGTTGAGCGGTCTGCTGACGTCGTTCGTCGCGGGTGCCACGACGTTCAAGATTGCCACGCTGTCGCCGGATGGCTCTTCGTGGATGAAGGCGATGCGCTCCGCGGCCGCTGATGTCCACGAGGCCACGCAGGGGCGGGTGAAATTCAAGTTCTACCCCGGCGCCGTCATGGGGGACGACAAGGTGGTATTGCGGCGGATGCGACTCGATGCGCTGCAGGGCGCGGCCTTGCCGGCGGGAAGCCTCACCAGCGCGTACACGGATGTCCAGCTGTACAACCTGCCCATGGTGTTTCGCGATCTCGACGAGGTGGATTACGTCCGGAAACGGCTCGACCGGCGGCTTATAGCCGGGCTGTCCGCGAACGGTTACGAGGCGTTCGGCTTTGCCGAAGTAGGATTCGCCTACGCGATGAGCAGTGTTCTGGTGACATCGGTGGCGGACGCGCGCGGACTCAAGGTGTGGGTTCCTGACGGTGATCCGGGCACCCAGCGCACCGCGGAGGCGTTCGGAATTGCGCCGATCCCGTTGACCATTGCGGATGTACTGGCCGGACTGCAGACCGGTCTGATCAATGCCGTTACCATTCCTCCGATCGGTGCCGTCGCGTTGCAGTGGCACACGCAGCTCGACTATGTACT